>Ga0268254_10000020_pt1 | contig 271139 bp, 230 predicted proteins | sample AgamicOrSfrz_FD_200251 | JGI IMG/M metagenome (GOLD analysis project Ga0268254, IMG submission 200251) | Agave microbial communities from Guanajuato, Mexico - Or.Sf.rz (v2) (version 3) | ecosystem: Host-associated > Plants > Phyllosphere > Phylloplane/Leaf | place: Guanajuato, Mexico...
CATTGCGGGGCCGCGGGGATTGACAAGGGGGGCCCGGCGGCCCCCCTTGTCACGTTCACGGGTTGTGTAATGCCATGTTCTGCTGAACATGAGGTGAACGGAACAATCCGCCGGGCTTAACTGACTGGCATTACAACTCAGGTTGCCGCTCTGCTTTTATTACGGCGCCGGGTAGGTATACACCTGATGCACCTCTTCAATCTCCGCTAACACCTCTTCGCTCAGATCCAGATGGAAGCTTTCAATGTTCGTTTTCAGCTGCTCCAGGGTGGTCGCGCCCAGTAGGGTGCTGGCAACAAACGGCTGACGGCGCACAAAGGCCAGTGCCATCTGCGCCGGATCCAGCCCGTGACGTTTAGCGATATCGACGTAGGCTGCCACCGCTTTCTGCGTCTGCTCACCGCTGTAACGGGTAAAGCGGCTAAACAGCGTATTACGTGCTCCCGCCGGTTTGGCACCGTTGAGATACTTACCGGTCAGCGTCCCGAAGGCCAGGCAAGAGTAGGCCAGCAGTTCAACGCCTTCATACTGGCTCACTTCCGCCAGACCCACTTCATAGCTGCGGTTCACCAGGCTGTACGGGTTTTGAATGGTCACGATGCGCGGCAGGTCGTGCTTATCCGCCAGGTGCAGATAGCGCATGACGCCGAAGGCCGTTTCGTTAGAGACGCCGATGTAGCGGATTTTCCCCGCGCGCTGGCATTCGGTTAAGGCTTCCAGCGTTTCCAGCAGGGTGACGACCGGCGCGCTATCGCTCCAGCTATATCCAAGCTTGCCGAAGCAGTTGGTCGGGCGCTGAGGCCAGTGGACCTGATAAAGGTCGAGATAATCGGTCTGTAAACGCGTCAGGCTGGCATCCAGCGCGGCGCGGATGTTTTTCCGATCGAGCATCTGATTCGGGCGAATGCCGCTGTCATTATTGCGCGACGGGCCGCTGACTTTGGAGGCGACAATCAGCTTTTCGCGGTTGCCGCGTTTTGCCAGCCAGTTGCCGACATAAGTTTCGGTTAAGCCCTGGGTTTCCGGGCGGGGTGGCACCGGGTACATCTCTGCGACATCAATCAGGTTAATGCCCTGGCTGACGGCGTAATCGAGTTGGGCATGGGCATCGGCTTCGCTATTTTGTTCACCAAATGTCATCGTGCCCAACCCCAGTTGGCTTATCTCAAGAGCGCTATGGGGGATACGGTGATAATGCATAGCCGGCTTCCTTATTTGACATGTTAAGCGCATCAGGAAGGAACTTCCCGACAAAGAACATACCCTACAAAATTCGAGTTGCAGGAAGGCGGCAGGAGAGCGAATCCCCAGGAGCATAGATAACTATGTGACTGGAGCGAGCAAGCGCAGCCAACGCGTCTGTAACCTGAAGTATGACGGGTATACAAACATGGCAGAGGGGAAGCGAAAGGGGAAGAGAAAAATCAAAAGGCCAGCAAGCTGCTGACCTTTACGACTATCTTTCAATAATCTGTGAAACGTCGTCGCGGTTAATCTGCATATTATTACCCTGCTGATCCCGGTAGCTGACCAGACCGGTATCATCGTCGACTTCGGGTTTGCCGTCGGTCAGGATCATGCGGCCATCTTTCGTCGCCATGACGTAATCGCTGCTACAACCTGAAACGGCAAACGCTAAACCAACAGCCGAGATTATTACTGCCCATTTCTTCATTTTTATTACCTCCACCTGGCTCGTATCACATCTTAGTGTAGTAATAACTCGGGCTTAGGTTTTAACAAAGCGGTGAAATCTGAAAAAACGGGCAATTATGTGATAAAAGACATAATTCTGGCTAAAAAGTCACGTGTTCAGCAGAAAGTGACGGGCTAACAGAGCACCTGTGAAGTTCTTTTTCAAATAAAAGCCACGGGGCAGCGTCAGGATCGGTTCGCCGCGCGCGCCGATGGCCTCGGTGAGGGCTTTACTGTTTGCCGCTTTGGGTCGCAGCTGGAGCACTTCGCCGTGACGGGCGGTGATACGCTCAACCTGACCCAGCACGATCATGTCCATTAACTCTTCCCAGTCCAGCCGCAGCTGACGATCTTCATCTTCATCCGGGCTCCAGATCAAAGGCGCGCCGACGCGCCGTGCCGCCAATGGGATCGCACGATCCCCCTCTACCGGGATCCACAGCACCCGCTTCAGCTTATGCCGCACATGGCTGCTCTCCCAGGTGATCCCGGTATTGCTGGTTAAGGGTGCCACGCAGACAAAGGTCGTCTCCAGTGGGCGACCGAGGCTGTCGATTGGGATAGTCTTCAGTTCCACCCCCAGGGCGGCAAAATCCTGTTCTGGTTTGCTGCCCGCGCTGGCCCCCAGCCACAGCTCCAGCAGAACGCCCGTCCACCCTTTATCACGCTTCAGATCGGGCGGAACAGGCAGACCGGCCAGAGCGGCGAGCTCTCCCAGCGAATATCCCGCCAGGCGCTGCGCTTGTTGCAATAGTGCCGCTTCCGTTGCGGGGGGGGAGGTCAGTGGAGCGAGGGGAAGCATGGTGATTGCCTTTTGGTTAAAAAATGAACAGCAGTTTTCCACTGCACAAACAGAGTTTAACTTTTTCTTTTTGCCTGTGCCAGGTGGATGATTTATCACAATTTTTATCAACTGCTAACCCGTTTAGGTACGAGATATATCCCAGTTGTTCAAATCTGGTCACTGACAATAAACAGGATCTTACACCCTGTTATCCACAGAAAAATGGGATAACTGGGCATAACCCCCACTACTGTTTCCATTTACAGCCTTGACGTGGGATGAAAATCGAAAAATCAGACAAAATGTGCCTAACTTATTGGCACAATCTGTGGATAAAACCGACGTTGTTCGATCTTTCATCAGTACGACGATCTTTAAAGTGACCTGCATCACACTAAGGCCTGTAATTCAGGTAATCCACAGTTTAACTCTATGAAATATAGTCCTTTGTAAAAATCAGTCTTATCTGCAATATTCAGAGTGATCTGGGTTGTCCATCGGTAATTCCACACTTCTTCACAACTCTATCCACAGAAAAAGTGAATAAAATTGCCCTTCTGACCGGTCATCTGTTTATAACTCTGATGATAATTGTGAGTTATTCAAATGTTATTCGGCTCCAGGCCAGAAAGAGAGTGGTTTACCGCCTCACTGGAGTGTGAAACAATCATTTATATATAAGGTTTAGTTTGGGGTAGTCCGGTGATTGATGACGATGGCTACCGCCCGAATGTAGGTATCGTAATTTGTAATCGCCAGGGTCAGGTTATGTGGGCCCGGCGATATGGTCAGCACTCCTGGCAATTTCCCCAAGGTGGGATTAATCCAGGAGAGTCAGCAGAGCAAGCGATGTATCGGGAGCTGTTCGAAGAAGTTGGCTTAAGCCGCAAGGATGTCCGCATTCTGGCTTCGACCCGCAACTGGTTGCGTTACAAGTTACCGAAGCGTTTGGTGCGTTGGGACACAAAGCCGGTATGTATCGGCCAGAAACAGAAATGGTTTCTTCTGCAATTGGTGAGCAGCGATGCGGATATCAATATGCAAACCAGCAGCACGCCCGAATTTGATGGCTGGCGCTGGGTCAGCTACTGGTATCCCGTTCGTCAGGTCGTGTCCTTTAAGCGCGACGTTTACCGTAGGGTGATGAAAGAGTTCGCAAGTGCCGTGATGATGCTTCAGGAGGCCCCTCCTAAGCCGCAGAGCGCACCTGCCTGGCGACGTAAAAGAGGTTAAGCTACGCACATTATGCTCACCCGCCTGCGCGAAATAGTCGAGAAGGTGGCCAGTGCCCCACGGCTCAACGAGGCGCTGGATATTCTGGTCACGGATATCTGCCTTGCGATGGAAACCGAGGTGTGTTCGGTCTATCTGGCCGATCACGACCGCAGGTGTTACTACCTTATGGCCACGCGCGGATTAAAAAAACCGCGTGGTCGTACCGTTGCGCTGGCATTTGATGAAGGCGTTGTAGGTCTGGTCGGGCGTCTGGCGGAACCCATCAACCTTGCCGATGCGCAGAAACACCCCAGCTTTAAATATATCCCCTCCGTCAAAGAGGAGCGCTTTCGCGCCTTCCTTGGCGTGCCGATTATCCAGCGCCGTCAGCTACTTGGCGTGCTGGTGGTACAGCAGCGTGAGCTGCGCCAGTATGATGAAAGCGAAGAGTCGTTCCTCGTTACGCTGGCCACGCAAATGGCCGCCATTCTTTCGCAGTCTCAGCTGACGGCACTGTTTGGTCAGTACCGGCAGACGCGCATTCGCGCCTTACCGGCCTCACCGGGTGTTGCGATTGCAGAAGGCTGGATGGACGCCACCCTGCCGTTAATGGAGCAGGTCTACGAAGCCTCGACGCTGGACACCGCTCTTGAGCGCGAACGTCTCACCGGCGCGCTGGAAGAGGCCGCGAACGAGTTTCGCCGTTACAGCAAGCGTTTTGCCGCCGGGGCGCAGAAAGAGACGGCGGCGATCTTCGATCTTTACTCTCACCTGTTGTCCGATGCCCGCCTTCGCCGGGAGCTGTTTAACGAGGTTGACAACGGCGCGGTCGCCGAGTGGGCGGTTAAAAAGATCATCGAAAAATTCGCCGAACAGTTCGCCTCCTTAACTGACGGCTATCTGAAAGAGCGTGCCGGGGATCTGCGCACCTTAGGCCAGCGTCTGCTGTTCCATCTGGATGACACCATTCAGGGCGCTAATACCTGGCCGCCTCGCTTTGTGCTGGTGGCGGATGAGCTCTCGGCAACCACCCTCGCGGAGCTGCCGCAGGACCGGCTGGCCGGGATCGTGGTGCGCGATGGCGCCGCCAACTCCCACGCCGCCATTATGGTGCGTGCGCTGGGGATCCCGACCGTAATGGGGGCCGATATTCAGCCATCGGCGCTGCACCGTCGCACGCTGGTGGTCGATGGCTATCGCGGCGAGCTGCTGGTCGATCCTGAACCGGTGTTGTTGCAAGAATATCAAAAGCTTATTAGCGAAGAGAACGAGCTGAGCCGTCTTGCCGAAGATGACGTTAATCAGCCTGCCGCGCTGAAAAGCGGCGAGCGGATCAAAGTCATGCTCAATGCCGGGTTAAGCCCCGAGCATGAAGAGAAGCTCGGCAGCCGTATTGATGGCATCGGCCTCTACCGCACAGAAATTCCGTTTATGCTGCAAAGCGGCTTCCCCTCCGAAGAGGAGCAGGTGGCGCAGTATCAGGGCATGTTGCAGATGTTCAACGACAAACCGGTGACGCTACGCACCCTGGATGTCGGTGCAGATAAGCAACTGCCGTACATGCCGATCAGCGAAGAGAACCCCTGCCTGGGCTGGCGCGGGATCCGCATTACCCTCGATCAGCCGGAGATCTTCCTGATCCAGGTGCGTGCCATGCTGCGCGCCAATGCCGCGACCGGTAACCTCAGCATTTTGTTGCCGATGGTGACCAGCATCGACGAGATCGACGAAGCCCGCCGTCTTATTGAACGTGCCGGGCGCGAAGTCGAAGAGATGATCGGCTACGAAATTCCGAAACCGCGGATTGGGGTGATGCTCGAAGTCCCCTCGATGGTCTTTATGCTGCCGCAGCTGGCGAGCCGCGTCGATTTCATCTCGGTGGGCACTAACGACCTGACCCAGTACATGCTGGCGGTGGATCGTAACAATACCCGGGTGGCGAGTATTTACGATAGCCTGCATCCGGCGATGCTCCGTGCGCTGGCGATGATCGCCCGCGAGGCACAAGAGCAGGGCATCGATCTGCGTTTGTGCGGCGAGATGGCCGGTGACTCGATGTGTGTCGCGATCCTGATCGGCCTCGGTTTCCGTCACTTATCCATGAACGGACGCTCTGTCGCCCGTGTGAAATATCTGCTGCGGCATATCGATTTTGAAGAGGCGCAGCTGCTGGCAAAACGCAGCCTTGAAGCACAGCTGGCGACGGAAGTACGTCATCAGGTGGCGGCCTTTATGGAGCGTCGCGGTATGGGTGGCCTGATCCGCGGCGGACGTTAAACGCCGGGTATCCCTCCTCCCCGGGGGAGGGACACAAACCACGCAAAGTCTCTATACACATCTTTTACATCTCGGGCGCAACCTCCTCGCTCGCTTGTGCTATGATTCGCACCTTTGGAGCGCAGGGTACGCCTTTGCGCGCATCTCTACCGCTGTCCACTTTCAGCGGAATAACAACATCTTGTGGTGACAGATGAACAGTGGCTATCTGCATTTTCCGGAGTTTGATCCGGTCATTTTCTCAATTGGACCCGTCGCGCTTCACTGGTACGGCCTGATGTATCTGGTCGGTTTCGTCTTTGCCATGTGGCTGGCTGGCCGTCGCGCCAAACGCCCTGGCAGTGGCTGGACCAAAGACGAAGTGGAAAACCTGCTGTATGCCGGTTTCCTCGGCGTTTTCCTCGGTGGACGTATCGGCTATGTGCTGTTCTATAACTTCCCGGTCTTCCTGGCCGATCCGCTCTACCTGTTCCGCGTCTGGGATGGCGGCATGTCCTTCCACGGTGGCCTGATTGGTGTCATCCTGGTGATGGTCATCTTCGCTAAACGCACCAAACGCAGCTTCTTCCAGGTGGCTGATTTTATTGCGCCATTAATCCCGTTTGGTCTGGGTGCGGGTCGTCTCGGTAACTTCATCAACGGTGAACTGTGGGGCCGCGTCGATCCGAGCGTGTCGTTTACCATGCTCTTCCCGCAGTCGCGTGCCGAAGATATGGCGCTGCTGCCATCGCACCCGGAGTGGCAGTCCATTTTCGATACCTACGGCGTTCTGCCGCGCCATATGTCCCAGCTGTATGAAATGGCGCTGGAAGGTGTGGTGCTGTTTATCATTCTGAACCTGTTTATTCGCAAGCCGCGTCCGACCGGCTCCGTATCGGGCCTGTTCCTGATCGGTTATGGCGCGTTCCGCATCATCGTTGAGTTCTTCCGTCAGCCGGATGCGCAGTTTACCGGGACGTGGGTTCAGTACATCAGTATGGGGCAGATCCTCTCCATTCCGATGATTATCGCGGGCATTGCAATGATGGTCTGGGCATTCCGTCGTCCACAGCAACAGGTCTCCTGAGGAATCATGAAACAGTATCTTGAACTGATGCAAAAAGTGCTCGATGAGGGCACGCCAAAGAACGATCGCACCGGCACCGGGACGGTCTCCATTTTTGGCCACCAGATGCGCTTCAATCTGCAGGAAGGCTTTCCGCTGGTCACGACCAAGCGCTGCCATTTACGCTCCATCATCCATGAACTGCTCTGGTTCTTGCAGGGCGATACCAACATTGCCTATCTGCGTGAGAACAATGTCTCCATCTGGGACGAATGGGCGGATGAAAACGGCGATCTTGGCCCGGTCTATGGCAAGCAATGGCGCGCCTGGCCAACGCCGGATGGCCGCCATATCGACCAGATCACCACCGTGATGAACCAGCTGAAAAACGATCCAGACTCGCGCCGTATCATCGTGTCTGCCTGGAACGTGGGCGAGCTGGATAAGATGGCGCTGGCCCCGTGCCACGCGTTTTTCCAGTTCTACGTAGCGGATGGCAAGCTCTCCTGTCAGCTCTACCAGCGCTCCTGCGATGTGTTCCTCGGACTGCCGTTCAACATCGCCAGCTATGCACTGCTGGTGCATATGATGGCGCAGCAGTGTGATCTGGAAGTGGGTGATTTTGTCTGGACCGGTGGAGATACCCACCTGTACAGCAACCATATGGAGCAGACCCACCTGCAGCTGACCCGTGAGCCGCGTGCGCTGCCGAAGCTGGTTATCAAACGTAAGCCGGACTCCATTTTCGACTATCGCTTCGAAGATTTCGAAATTGAAGGTTACGACCCGCATCCGGGTATCAAAGCGCCTGTGGCAATCTGATACCACAATCGTGACATAACCGGCGCTCTTCGCGCCGGTTTTTTTATGCCCGCGTGATGGTTTTGCGAGGCTGCATCCGTGAGGATTGCAACGCGCTGCAATTCCGCTAAAAGTGCTGAAACCGCCTCGTAATCTGCCTTTCTGCCGCTCGAACCGTTTTTTTCCTCCGGGCACACTGCTGCCATGAAAAAGGAAAAGGGCTTTACCCTCATGGAAATGCTGATCGCCATCTCGCTGATCCTGACGCTCAGTGCGGCAGGTCTCTATGGCTGGCGGCACTGGCAGCAGCAACAACAGCTGTGGCAGACGGCGCGCCAGGTGCGTGACTATCTGGTGGTGCTGCGAAATGATGCCTGGCGAAATAACCTGGACAATACCGTGACCCTGAAACAGGACGGCAAACGGTGGTGTCTGTTAAAAACCGGCATTCCGGTCTGTCAGGCAGACAATGCGTTTGTGATTACACCGCAATGGCCTGGCATTCAGCTCACCGAGTTAACGCTTGGGCTGGGATTTTACGGTTTACGGGATACCGCCTGGGCTGGCCGCATACGCCTGCAAAGCCAGGCCGGGGAGTGGCTAATTCTCGTATCCTCGTGGGGGCGTATCCGTATGTGCAACGGAAAGGGAGAGTTTGCATGCCGCTAAAGCAGCAGGGATTTTCACTGACCGAAGTGCTGGTCGCGATGGCGATAAGCAGCGTACTGCTGATGAGTGCGGTGCGATTCTTGCCCGCGCTACAGCGGTCAGTAGTGCTGCTCACGAAGCAGCAGGAGCTGGAAGAGGAGCTATGGCTGCGCATAAACGGCATAGGTAAACACCTGCAACGGGCGGGATATTGCGCGGGCAAGTGCGAGGGACAGCCGTTGACGATTGGTCAGCGGGGCGAATGCGTCATTGTTCAGTGGGACGAAAACAGTAATGGCCGCTGGGAAACCTTGCCATCAGCCGCCGCAGAGCAGACTGGTTTTCGCCTGAGCGACGGCGCACTGGAAACTTTGCGAGGTGCGACGCAGTGCGGCGGTAAGGGTTGGGAGAGAATAACCGACCCTGACAGGATCAGGGTTCAGCGTTTTCAGGTGCAGCGGATTTCACGTGCGGGCTTTGCGCCGGAGCTGAGCCTGACGCTGGCGGCTTCTCTCGACGGAGAGCAGCAGCGCCAGTTCGAGGCGCACCACACCGTGACCGGGTTTAATCTGTGAACCGTCAGCAGGGAATGTCGTCGCTGGCGCTGGTGCTCCTGCTGTTGATTCTCGGCAGCCTGATGCTGGCCGGGCTTAACCAGCAGCTTGCTGCGCTGACGCGAATCGTCAGTACGGAACATCAGGCGATACAGCATCAGGCGATAGCCCAGTCAGCGCTGGAGTGGGGCAGAATGCTCTCCTGGCCAACTCAGACTGAGCCCACATGCCGACAGCATCCGCAGCAACCGTGGCGCGTCTGCTTACGCATCCTTGAAGGGCGCGCGTTACTTATTGCCAGCAGCGGCAGCGTGACGATGTGGCGGTTGGGCGAAGTAAAGAATGACGGAGTCTCTTTCTCGCCGCAGGGCTGGAACGATTTTTGTCCCCTTAAGGAGACGGCGTTATGTCAGCAACCGTAGCGAAACAGAAAGGGTTCAGCATCGTCGAGGTCTTGCTGGCCATGATGCTGATGGTCATGGTCGTTAGCGGGCTGGCAGGTTACCATCATGTTTTAGCCAGCCGCTTTGTCGCCCTTGAGCAGTATCGCCAGCTCTGGCGTCATGTCTGGTCGCAGTCACAGCTGGCCGCCGGGAAGATGCCTCCGGGCTGGCAGGTAAACAGGGTGCAGACAACACCGGCCGGATGTGTCAGCATCTCGGTCTCACTTATTTCTCCATTGGGTCGGCAGGGTCAAATGACGCGCCTGCACTGCCCGGTTAGCCAGTAGTTGGGAGCAGCAATGTTAAGGGTCTACCACTCAAACCGTCTTGATGTGCTGGAAGCACTGATGGAATTTATCGTCGAGCAGCAGCGGCTCGACGATCCCTTTGAACCGGAGATGATCCTGGTTCAAAGCACCGGTATGGCCCAGTGGCTGCAAATGTCCCTGTCACAAAAGTTTGGCATTGCCGCCAATATTGATTTCCCGCTGCCCGCCAGCTTTATCTGGGATATGTTTGTTCGCGTGCTGCCGGACATCCCAAAACAGAGCGCGTTCAACAAACAGAGCATGAGCTGGAAGTTAATGACGCTCCTGCCGGAGATGCTGACGCATGATGAGTTCGCCATGCTGCGCCACTACCTGAACGACGATACCGACAAACGAAAACTGTTTCAGCTGGCGTCGCGTACTGCGGATCTCTATGACCAGTATCTGGTCTACCGCCCGGAGTGGTTAACGCGCTGGGAAGCGGGCGAGCTGATTGACGGTCTCGACCAGGCGCAAGTCTGGCAGGCACCGCTGTGGAAAGCGCTGGTAGAACATACTGAAAAGCTGGGCCAGCCGCAGTGGCACCGTGCCAACCTTTATGAACGTTTTATCGCGATGTTGGATTCGGCCTCTGTGCCACCAGCCGGACTGCCGTCCCGGGTCTTTATCTGCGGGATCTCCGCCTTACCACCGGTTTACCTGAAAGCGCTTAATGCGCTGGGTAAACACATCGATATTCATATCCTGTTTACCAACCCGTGTCGGCATTACTGGGGGGATATTCAGGATGCCCGTTGGCTGGCCCGCCTCGTTACGCGCCAGCGTCGTCGCCTGTTCGACGAACACGCGGTGCCGCTCTTTAAAGACAGCGAGACGGCGGCGCAGCTCTTTGATGAACAAGGTATCCAGGACTTACCGAATCCGCTGCTGGCCTCCTGGGGAAAACTGGGACGCGACTATATCTATATGCTCTCGGAGCTGACCGCCTCCGGCGAAGGGGATGTCGATGCCTTTGCGGATATCACCCCTGACAGCCTGCTGCATAACGTGCAGCGGGATATTCTGGATCTGGAAAACCGCGCGGTGGCCGGTGTTACCGCCGCCGAGTTTGCCAGTAGCGCTAACAAGCGTCGGCTCGATCCCGACGATCGCAGCGTATCTATCCACCTGTGCCATAGCCCGCAGCGAGAAGTCGAGGTGCTGCATGACAAACTGTTGGCGATGCTGGAGGACGATCCACAGCTAACGCCGCGCGATATCGTGGTCATGGTGGCCGATATCGACACCTACAGTCCCTATATTCAGGCGGTGTTTGGCAGCGCGACGGGCGATCGCTATGTGCCGTTTGCGATATCGGACCGCCGTGCGCGCCAGTCCCACCCGGCCCTGCAGGCGTTTGTCAGCCTGCTTTCCCTGCCGGACAGCCGCTTCGTACCTGAAGATGTACTGGCCTTGCTCGATGTTCCGGTACTGGCGGCCCGTTTTGATATCGACGAGGACGCGCTGCGTTATCTGCGCCAGTGGGTCAACGAGTCGGGCGTACGCTGGGGAATGGATGATGACAACGTGCAGGAGTTTGAACTGCCGGTCACCGGCCAGCATACCTGGCAGTTTGGCCTGACGCGCATGCTGCTCGGCTACGCCATGGAGAGCAGCCAGGGGGAGTGGAATGCCGTTCTGCCGTATGACGAATCCAGTGGCTTAATCGCCGAACTGGTCGGCCATCTGGCTTCGCTGCTGATGCAGCTTAACCGCTGGCGGCGGGAGCTGGTGAAAGCACGTTCGCTCGAGGAGTGGATGCCGGTATGCCGGGAAATGCTCAATGATTTCTTCCTGCCGGATCAGGAAACAGAAGCGGCGATGGCGTTAATCGAGCAACAGTGGCAGGCCATTATTGATGAGGGCATCTCTTCGCACTATGGCGAAGCTATTCCGCTGTCACTGTTACGCGATGAATTAACACTGCGTCTCGACCAGGAGCGTATCAGCCAGCGCTTCCTCGCCGGGCCGGTGAACATCTGCACCCTGATGCCGATGCGCTCCATTCCGTTTAAGGTGGTCTGTCTGCTGGGCATGAACGACGGCGTCTACCCGCGCGCGCTGGCGCCGCTGGGGTTTGATTTAATGAGTCAACAGTCCCAGCGTGGCGACCGTAGCCGCCGCGACGATGACCGCTATCTGTTCCTTGAGGCGCTTATCTCCGCGCAGCAGCAGCTCTATATCAGCTACATCGGCCGCTCCATCCAGGACAACAGTGAACGGTTCCCGTCGGTGCTGGTTCAGGAGCTGGTGGACTACATCGGGCAAAGCCATTACCTGCCGGGCGATGAGAACCTTAATTGCGATGAAAGCGAACAGCGCGTGAAGGCGCATATTACCTGCTGTCACAGCCGTATGCCGTTCGATGCCGTCAACTATGAGAACAACGAACAGCAGAGCTACGCCCGGGAATGGCTGCCCGCGGCGAAGCGGGAAGGGGTGGCCCATGGTGACTTTATCCAGACGCTGGATCCGTTGCCGCTGGATACGGTGGCGTTTGAACAGCTCCAGCGCTTTTGGGCGCACCCGGTGCGGGCCTTTTTCCAGTTGCGGTTGCAGGTTCATTTCCGTTCCGAAGAGAGCGAGATCCCGGATGCGGAGCCGTTTACCCTGGATGGGTTAAGCCGCTACCAGTTAAACCAACAGTTGCTTAACGCGCTGGTGGAACAGGAGGATGCGCAGAAGCTGTTCCGCCGCTATCGCGCGGCAGGCCAACTGCCGTATGGCGCCTTCGGGGAAATCACCTGGGATGCCCAGTGTGAGGAGATGCAGGTCCTTGCCGACCGGGTGATAGAGTGCCGCCAGCCCGGTACAAGCATGGAGATCGATCTCAACTGTAACGGCGTGAATCTGACGGGGTGGCTGCAACATGTGCAGCCAGATGGCTTGCTGCGCTGGCGTCCGTCGATGCTCAGCGTTTCGCAAGGTTTGCAACTTTGGCTGGAACACCTTGTCTATTGTGCAAGCGGTGGCGAAGGCGAGAGCCGGTTGTTTGTACGCAAAGACGGTGAATGGCGCTTCCCGGCGCTGCCTGCTGCACAGGCAATGGAGTATCTGTCGCAGCTGGTTGAAGGTTACCGGCAGGGGATGAATACACCGCTGCTGTTGCTGCCAGAAAGTGGGGGGGCGTGGATTAAAACCTGTTATGACGCCACAAATGATGCGATGTTAACGGATGACGCGACCCTGCAAAAAGCGCGCAGCAAATTTTTGCAGGCCTACGAAGGCAATATGATCGTGCGTGGGGAAGGGGACGACGTCTGGTATCAACGCCTGTGGCGAACCCTTGAGCCAGAGTACTTCCAGGCCATTACAGACGAGGCCCGTCGCTACCTGTTGCCGCTGTATAAATTTAATCAGTCCTGACCTTGTATAAAAATTGCGCAGGTTTGGGCATTCATTTATGATGCCCATCTTGTCATGGACTGATGTACACCACAAAGAGATGCTGGCCTGTCCGGCACGAAGCGTGTTAATGATGATGTCCGTGATGAAGAGGTAGTGAATGCCAGGCAGCACCTTGTTGAAAAGCTTAGTTTTGTTCGTCGCTCTTTGGGCACCCCTCAGTCAAGCAAATACCGGTTGGCAACCTATTCAGGAAACGATCCGCAAAAGCGATAAAGATACCCGCGAATATCAGGCGATCCGCCTTGATAACGGGATGGTCGTGTTGCTGGTTTCCGATCCCCAGGCCGTAAAGTCATTGTCGGCGCTGGTGGTGCCTGTTGGCTCGCTGGAAGATCCTGAATCCCATCCTGGGCTTGCGCACTATCTTGAACATATGACCCTGATGGGTTCAAAAAAGTACCCGCAGCCTGACAGCCTGGCCGAATTTTTAAAAATGCACGGTGGCAGCCATAACGCCAGCACCGCGCCCTACCGTACGGCCTTTTATCTGGAAGTCGAAAATGATGCGCTGGACGGCGCGGTTGATCGCCTTGCGGATGCCATTGCCGCCCCATTGCTGGATAAAAAATATGCCGATCGCGAACGCAACGCCGTTAATGCCGAGCTGACGCTGGCCCGTACCCGGGACGGTATGCGTATGGCGCAGGTCAGCGCCGAAACCATCAACCCCGCGCACCCTGGCTCCCGTTTCTCCGGCGGCAACCTTGAAACCCTGAGCGATAAGCCAGGCAGCCCGGTGCTCGATGCGCTGCACGCGTTCCGCGACAAATACTACTCCGCCAATCTGATGAAAGCGGTGGTGTACAGCAACAAACCTCTGCCGGAGCTGGCGAAACTCGCCGCCGAGACTTACGGCCGTGTACCGAATAAAGACATTACCCGCCCTGAAACCACCGTACCGGTAGTCACCGATGCGCAGAAAGGCTTGATCATTCATTATGTTCCCGCGATGCCGCGAAAGGTGTTGCGCGTTGAATTCCGCATTGATAACAACACGGCGCAGTTTCGCAGCAAAACCGATGAACTGGTTAACTATCTGATAGGCAACCGTAGCCCGGATACCCTGTCCGACTGGCTGCAAAAGCAGGGGCTGGTGGAAGGTATTCGCGCAGATTCTGATCCCATCGTTAACGGCAACAGTGGTGTGCTGGCTATCTCCGCGACCTTAACCGATAAAGGGCTGGCCCATCGTGATGAGGTGGTCGCCGCGATTTTCAGCTACCTGTCGCTGCTGCGTGATAAAGGCGTCGATAAACGCTATTTCGATGAGCTGGCGCACGTGCTGGATCTCGACTTCCGTTATCCCTCCATCACCCGCGATATGGACTACGTTGAGTGGCTGGCGGACACCATGATCCGTGTGCCGGTTGAGCATACGCTGGATGCCGTCAATATCGCGGATAAGTATGATGCGGATGCCGTCAAAGCCCGTCTGGCGATGATGACACCGCAGAACGCCCGTATCTGGTATATCAGCCCGGACGAACCGCATAACAAAACGGCCTATTTTGTGAATGCTGAGTACCAGGTGGATAAAATCAGCGAGCAAACTTTTGCTGACTGGCAGAAGAAATCTGCCGCCATCGCGCTCAAGTTGCCGGAGGTGAACCCCTATATCCCGGACGACTTCACGCTGATCAAGCCTGCTAAAGCGTATCCTAAACCTCAGCTGATTGTGGATGAGTCTGACCTGCGTGTGGTCTATACCCCGAGCCGCTATTTCGCCAGCGAGCCAAAAGCCAATGTCAGCATGGTGCTGCGTAATCCTGCGGCGATGGACAGCGCCAAAAACCAGGTAATGTTTGCCCTGAATGATTATCTGGCCGGTATCGCCCTGGATCAGCTCAGCAATCAGGCTGCCGTGGGCGGGATCGGTTTCTCGACCAACGCCAACAACGGTCTGATGCTCAACGCCAACGGTTATACCCAGCGTCTGCCACAGCTGTTTAAGGCATTGCTGGAAGGCTATTTCAGCTACACCGCCACCGAGGAGCAACTGGCGCAGGCCAAATCCTGGTATGCGCAAATGATGGACTCCGCTGAGAAGGGCAAAGCGTTCGATCAGGCCATTATGCCGGTGCAGATGCTGTCCCAGGTGCCTTACTTCCAGCGCGAAGATCGGCGGGCGCTGCTGCCGTCAATTACGCTGGACGAGGTGATGGCCTACCGCGCGGCGCTGAAAACCAACGCCAGACCAGAGTTCCTTGTGGTGGGCAATATGAGCGAAGATCAGGCGAAAACGCTGGCGCAGGACGTCCGCACCCAACTGGGGGCTAAGGGCACCGAATGGTGCCGCAACCAGGATGTGCTGGTGGATAAACAGCAGAACGTGATTTTCGAGAAACCTGGCAGCAGCACAGACTCTGCGCTGGCGGCGGTCTTTGTCCCGACCGGCTATGACGAATATGCCAGCTCGGCCTACAGCGCCGTGCTCGGACAGATCGTGCAGCCGTGGTTCTATACCCAGTTACGTACCGAAGAGCAGCTGGGCTATGCCGTGTTTGCCTTCTCGATGAACGTGGGCCGCCAGTGGGGAATGGGCTTCCTGCTGCAAAGCAGTGATAAACAGCCAGATTATCTCTGGCAGCGTTTCCAGGCGTTCTTCCCGCAGGCAGAAGCAAAGTTGCGGGCCATGAAGCCAGAAGAGTTTGCTCAGATCCAGCAGGCGGTGATCGCCCAGATTACGCAGCCGCCGCAAACCCTGGCCGAAGAGGCATCAAAGATCAGCAAAGATTTCGATCGGGGTAATATGCGCTTCGATTCGCATGATAAAGTAGTGGCCCAGATAAAACAGCTCACGCCGCAGAAAGTGGCTGACTTCTTCCACCAGGCGGTGGTTGCCCCGCAGGGGATGGCGATCCTGTCCCAGGTCTCGGGTAGTCAGAGTAAAAAAGCCGACGTCACCCCGCCTGCAGGCTGGACAGTCTGGAAGAGCGTGAGCGCATTGCAGCAATCTTTGCCCAGGAGTAAGAACGAATGACCGATACCGCCGAGTCCCTTGATCCCCTACGTTTACCGTTACAGGGGGAGCGACTGATAGAGGCCTCAGCGGGAACCGGAAAAACCTTCACCATCGCGGCACTCTATCTGCGTCTGCTACTCGGACTGGGCGGCAGCGCATCCTTCAGCCGCCCGCTTAGCGTAGAAGAGCTTTTGGTGGTGACCTTCACCGAAGCCGCAACGGAAGAGCTACGCGGCCGTATCCGCGCTAACATTCACGAGCTGCGGATTGCCTGCCTCAGACAGACCACAGACAACCCGCTGTATGCCAGCCTGCTGGACGAGATCGAAGATACCCAGCAGGCGGCGCAGTGGCTGCTGCTGGCGGAACGCCAGATGGACGAGGCCGCCGTGTTCACCATCCACGGCTTCTGTCAGCGGATGCTCAGCCTGAACGCCTTTGAATCCGGCATGCTCTTTGAGCAGCAACTGATCGAAGATGAATCCCTGTTGCGCTACCAGGCGTGCGCCGATTTCTGGCGTCGTCACTGCTACCCCTTGCCACGTGATATTGCCGAAGCGGTTCATGGTTTATGGAAAGGGCCGGAAGAGTTACTCCGCTCCATCGATCGTTATCTGCAGGGCGAGGCCCCGGTCATTAAATCCCCTCCGCCTGCGGACGAAACGCTGGCCTCCCGCCATGAGAAGATCGTCGGCTTAATTGCCACCATGAAGCAGCAGTGGTCCAGCAGCGTGGCGGAAATCGATGCGGTTATTGAACGTTCGGGTATCGACCGGCGCAAGTTCAACCGCGGCAACCAGGCAAAATACATCGAGCGTGTGACGGCCTGGGCTCAGGAGGAGAAGCACAGCTATCAACTGCCTGACGCGCTGGAAAAGTTCTCGCAAACGTTTCTTGCGGAGCGGACAAAAGCGGGTGGCGAAGTGCCGGAACACCCTCTGTTTGTCGCCATCGACACTCTGCTGGCTGAGCCGCTGACCCTGAACGATCTGATGATCACTCGTGCGCTGGCAGAGATCCGCGCCGCAGTGGCGCGGGAAAAGCGCCGCCGTGGCGAGCTGGGCTTTGACGATATGCTCAGTCGTCTCGATGAGGCCCTGAACAGCGACAATGGTGATGCGCTGGCTGCGGCTATTCGTGGCCGTTTCCCGGTGGCGATGATCGATGAATTTCAGGATACCGACCCCCAGCAGTACCGTATTTTCCGCCGGATCTGGCGTCAGCAGCCAGATACTGCCCTGCTGCTGATTGGTGACCCGAAACAGGCGATCTATGCGTTCCGTGGGGCAGATATCTTTACCTATATGAAAGCGCGTGGCGAAGTCGCTGCGCACTATACGCTGGATACCAACTGGCGCTCAGCGCCCGGAATGGTAGAAAGCGTGAATACCCTCTTTTCACAGATGAACGACGCCTTCATGTTCCGTGAAATCCCGTTCCTGCCGGTCAAATCGGCCCCGAAAAATGCCGGGCTGCGCTTTGAGCTGCGGGGGGATTTTCAGCCAGCGATGAACGTCTGGCTGATGGAGGGCGAGGGGTGCGGCGTCGGAGATTATCAGGCCTTTATGGCCCAGCACTGCGCGGCGCAAATCCGCGACTGGCTGAGTGCAGGTGTTCGCGGTGAAGCCATCCTGCATCGGGGTGACGAGGCCCGGCCGGTAAGAGCCTCGGACATCACGGTGCTGGTGCGCAGTCGTCAGGAAGCGGCGCTGGTTCGCGATGCGCTGACGCTGCTGACCATCCCTTCGGTCTATCTTTCCAACCGCGACAGCGTGTTTGAAACGCTCGAAGCCCAGGAGATGCTCTGGCTGCTGCAGGCGGTGCTGGCACCCGAGCGTGAAAGCATCCTGCGCAGCGCGCTGGCAAGTTCCATGCTCGGGCTTACCGCTCGCGACATCGACATGCTGAATAACAGTGAAACCCTCTGGGATGAGGCGGTAGAAGAGTTTACCCACTACCGCGAACGCTGGCAGAAGCGGGGCGTGATGGCGATGCTGCGCGACATCATGACGCAGCGCAATATTGCGGAAAATATGCTGGCCACCGCTGGCGGCGAACGCCGTCTGACCGATATTTTGCACATCAGCGAGTTGCTCCAGGAGGCGGGAACGCAGCTGGAGAGCGAGCACGCCCTGGTGCGTTGGCTGGCGCAGCATATCGCCGAACCTAACAGCAATGCCTCCAGCCAGCAGATGCGCCTCGAAAGCGATAAACATCTGGTAAAAATTGTCACCATTCACAAATCGAAAGGACTGGAATACCCGCTGGTCTGGCTGCCCTTTATTGCCAACTACCGGGTGCAGGATCAGGCCTTTTACCACGATCGCAAAACCTTTGAAGCCGTGCTCGATCTCAGCAAGGCGGAGGACAGCGTTGAGCTGGCCGAAGCCGAGCGGCTGGCGGAAGATTTGCGTCTGCTGTATGTGGCATTAACCCGCTCGGTCTGGCATTGCAGTCTGGGCGTCGCGCCGCTGTTTCGTCGTCGTGGCGACAAGTCTGGTGACAGCGATTTCCACCTCAGTGCGCTGGGTCGCCTGATCCAGCGCGGTGAGCCGAAAGATGCCGCCGGGCTGCGCCAGTGCCTGGAAACCCTGTGCACTGGCCCTCTTGCGCTGCAGATTGCCGGGGTGGCCGATACCGCCCGCTGGAACATGCCGGAGTCAACAATGCCGGATCTGCAGGCACGGCAGGTGGCTCGCGTACTGTTCGATGACTGGCGGGTTACCAGTTATTCCGGGCTGCAACAGCGCGGGCACAGTATCGCCCAGGATTTGATGCCGCGCCTCGACATCGATGCCGCAGGCACTGGCCAAGTCGTACAAGAGCCGGAGCTGACGCCACATCAGTTCCCGCGCGGTGCCTCGCCGGGCACCTTTTTACACGGCCTGTTTGAAGCGCTCGATTTTACCCAACCCGTCTCGCCGGAGTGGGTACTGGAGATGTTGCAGAAAGGCGGCTATGACGCTCGCTGGCAGCCGGTGTTAACCCAGTGGATCACCCAGGTTCTGCAGACACCGCTCAATGAGGAAGGGGTTTCGCTGAGCCAGCTTTCAGCCACCGATAAACAGGTTGAGATGGAGTTTTATCTGCCGGTTGCCGGGCCGCTTACCGCCGATGCGCTGGATGCATTGATCCGCGAGTACGATCCGCTATCACGCGACTGCCCGCCGCTCGATTTCCGCCAGGTGCGCGGTATGCTGAAAGGCTTTATCGACCTGGTGTTTCGCCATAATGGCCGCTACTACCTGCTGGACTATAAGTCCAACTGGCTGGGAGAAAATGGCGAGGCCTATACCCCGGAGGCGATGGCGCGCGCGATGCAGTCCCACCGCTACGATCTGCAATATCAGCTCTACACGCTGGCGCTACACCGTTATCTGCGCCACCGTATCGCTGATTATGACTATCAGCGACATTTCGGCGGGGTAATCTACCTGTTTTTACGCGGGGTGGACGGCAGCTCGCCGGGGGCCGGTTGCTTTACCACCAGCCCGGATGAAATGTTAATAAATCAAATGGATAGATTGTTTTCTGCAAGCCGAGAGGAGCTTGTGTCATGACGATGCAGGAATTATTGCTGGAGGCCGTAGAACAGCGCGTGTTGCGTCGTCTGGATGTGCAGTTTGCGATGATGGTGGCGGGGAATGATGAACCCTCCGTGATGCTGGCGACAGCCATCTTGAGCCGGGATACCGGCGAGGGGCATGTCTGCCTGCCGCTGTCACGCCTGCAGGCGGAGGCGAAAACCGCCGCCCTGCAGGCCTGTTTTGCCCTGCATGATGAAACGCTGGACTGGCCCACAACGCTGATGCGTTCCCGGGCTGTGAGCGCAGGGGACGAGCCAACGCCGCTGGTGCTGACAGGGGACCGGCTCTACCTCAACCGCATGTGGCGCTATGAGCGGGCTGTGGCCAGTTTCTTTAGCGAAGCCAACCAGCCGTTGCCTCATGACAGTGCTGACGTTCAGCGTACCCTGAACGCGCTGTTCACCTCTGACGAAGCCGTTAACTGGCAAAAGGTGGCGGCGGCCGTGGCGTTAACGCGGCGTATCTCGGTAATTTCCGGCGGACCGGGCACCGGTAAAACCACCACCGTCGCCCGCCTGCTGGCGGCGCTGATCCAGATGGCGGGAGAGGAGAAGTGCCGTATCCGGCTGGCCGCCCCAACCGGTAAAGCCGCCGCGCGCCTCACCGAGTCTCTGGGCGGTGCGCTGCAACAGCTCCCGCTGTCCGACCTCCAGCGTAAGCGTTTCCCGACCGAAGCGAGTACCCTGCACCGTTTGCTTGGTGCTCAGCCGGGCAGCCAGCGTCTGCGCTACCATGCCGGGAATCCGTTACATCTGGATGTGCTGGTGGTGGATGAGGCCTCGATGATCGACCTGACCATGATGTCTCGTCTGATTGACGCCTTGCCGCCTCATGCCAGGGTCATCTTCCTCGGCGATCGCGATCAGCTGGCCTCTGTCGAAGCGGGTGCGGTGCTGGGCGATATTTGTACCTGGGCCAGCGCCGGTTTTACCGTGCAGCGTGCCCAGGAGCTGGCCGGGATGACAGGATGCCAGATGGAAGGCAACATCAGTCCGGTCGCGGGCGCGCTGCGCGACAGCCTTTGCCTGCTGCAAAAAAGCTACCGATTCGGCAGCGACTCCGGCATCGGGCAGCTTGCGGCCGCGGTCAACCGCGGCGATCGTCACGCTATTCGCTCAGTATTTGACGGCACGTTCAGTGATATCGAGAAAAAGCAGCTCCAGAGCGGGGAAGAGTATCTGGTGATGCTGGAGGATGCCCTGCAGGGTTATCACCATTTCCTTGACCGGGTGCAACATCAGGCCTCCGAAGAAGAAATTCTGGCGGCATTTGGCAGCTACCAGCTGCTGTGCGCCTTACGTGACGGGCCTTTTGGCGTGGCCGGACTCAACGAAAGGCTGGAGCACGTGCTGGTGCAAAAACGCCGCATCAGCCGTCAGCCACATTCACGCTGGTATGAAGGACGCCCGGTGATGATCTCGCGTAACGACAGTGCGCTGGGGTTGTTTAACGGTGATATCGGCATTGCGCTGGATCGGGGGCAGGGGCTGCGCGTCTGGTTCCAGATGCCGGATGGCAGCCTGAAGTCCGTGCAGCCGAGCCGCCTGCCGGAGCATGAAACCGCATGGGCGATGACGGTGCATAAATCCCAGGGTTCTGAGTTCGATCATGCGGCGCTGATTTTACCTACTCAGATGTCCCCGGTGGTCACCCGCGAGCTGGTCTATACCGCCATTACCCGCGCACGGCGGCGGCTATCACTGTATGCGGATGACGGTGTGCTGGTACAGGCGGTTACCACCCGAACGGAGCGACGCAGCGGCCTGAGTGCGATTTTCGAAGCCTTATAAGCCTGTGAAAAGCCGGGCAGCGCTTGTGCTCGCCCGGCCTGGGATCCTGACTCTTATCCCAAATCCGCCATCAACACCTTCGAACGACGCTGATAGTTGTACATCTCTTTCTTGGTTTCCGGCAGGGAATCAATGTCCACCGGTGTGAAGCCGCGTTCCTGGAACCAGTGAATGCTGCGGGTAGTCAGCACAAACAGCTTACTCAACCCCAGTTGCCGCGCCTGGAGCGCGATACGCTCCAGCAACACTTCGCCGCGCGACGAACTGCGGTAGTCGGGGTGTACCGCCACGCAAGCCATCTCGCCAATCTTCTCTTCCGGGAAGGGGTAGAGCGCCGCACAGGCGATGGTGAGGTTGTCACGTTGAATAATGGTGAACTTGTCGATCTCCATCTCCAACTGTTCGCGGGAGCGACGCACCAGGATCCCCTGCTGCTCCAGCGGGCGAATCAGTTCCAGAATGCCGCCAATGTCGTTGATCGTGGCGCGGCGGATCTGTTCGGCGCTCTCCATCACAATCTGCGTTCCGATCCCGTCGCGGGAGAACAACTCCTGCAGAAGGGCGCCATCTTCCTGATAGCTGATCAGGTGGCTGCGGCGCACGCCGCTGCGGCAGGCTTTGATGGCGCCGCGCAGGAAACGCACGGTACCAGAGTAGTAGTCGCCTTGCTCCTCAAGCGCCTCGACGCGCGCCTGGGCTTCGTTCGGGAACAGCTCGGAGACAATATTCCCCAGCTCGTTAGTGACCCCCTGCGAGGAGCAGAAGCCGATCATTTTTTCTGCTTTCAGCTTAATCGCCAGCTGAGTAGCAATCTCTTCTGAGGTGAGGTTGAAGCTTTCGCCGGTCACCGAGACGGCAACCGGGCCGGTCAGCACAATCGCGCCGCCGTCGAGCTGGCGGTGGATAGCCTCTTCATCGATACGACGGATACGACCGCTGTGGCAATAATCCACCCCGTCGTCCACCCCCAGCGGCTGGGCGATAATGAAATTGCCGCTCACCACGTTAATGTGTGCCCCTTGCAGCGGGGTATTGTTAAGGCTCATCGACAGCCGCGCGGTAATGTCCAGCTGCAGCTGGCCGGCAGCCTGCTTAACCAGTTCCAGCGTTTTGGCGTCGGTGACGCGGGTATGTTTATGGTAAATCGGCTCATGGTGATGCGCGGCCAGATTGGCTTCGATCTGCGGGCGAGCGCCATAAACGACGACAAGGCGAATTCCAAGGCTGTGCAGCAGGCCGATGTCATTGACAATGCTGGAGAAGTTCTCATGCTCAATGGCTTCGCCACCCAGCATAATGACGAACGTCTTCCCCCGGTGGGTGTTGATATAGGGAACAGAATGGCGGAATCCCTGGACCAGTTCGATTCTACGTTCCTTCACCACGGCACAACCCCTCAATGAATGTTTATTCGTAATTTTTGTATTTTTATTCGAATATGCACCTGCGTGCAAGCCAAACTTTTCTGCGAAGCAAATAAAATCTTCAGTGAAGTAATCGTTAACGCATGATTGTTTACCCTTTTAGGGATGACAGTTTATGCATCATTCGTTAAAGTTTTCGGTCAATTTGGACGTTATGAGAAGTTATTCGATATCTTTGCTCGGGAGAAGCATGTCGGGATCCAGTAAAGCATTAAGTCGTCGTCGCCTGCTACAAGGGGCCGGGGCAATGTGGTTGCTTAGCGTAAGTCAGGTAGGGCTTGCCGCCGTCAGTCAGGTCGTCGCGGTGCGTGTCTGGCCGTCTTCAACCTATACACGCGTGACGGTAGAGTCCAACCGGATATTGAAATATAAGCAATTCGCCCTGAGTAACCCGGAGAGGGTGGTGGTGGATATCGAAGGAGTGAACCTCAATTCTGTCCTCAAAGGGATGAGCGCCCAGATCCGGGGCGACGATCCCTACATCAAATCAGCGCGGGTCGGGCAGTTTGATCCGAACACCGTGCGCATGGTCTTTGAACTGAAGCAGAACGTTAAGCCGCAGCTGTTTGCCCTGGCGCCCGTGGCGGGTTTTAAAGAGCGTCTGGTAATGGATCTCTATCCTGCCAACGCGACGGATATTCAGGATCCTTTGCTGGCGCTGCTGGAAGATTACAACAAAGGTGATCTTGAAAAGCAGGTTCCGCCTGCGCAAAGTGGTCCGCAGCCGGGCAAAGCCGGGCGGGATCGTCCGATTGTGATCATGCTCGATCCGGGTCATGGCGGGGAAGACTCCGGCGCGGTGGGCAAATACCGCACCCGGGAAAAAGACGTGGTGCTACAGATCGCCCGTCGCCTGAAGGCGTTGATCGACAGAGAAGGCAACATGCGCGCCTATATGACGCGCAACGAAGATGTCTTTATTCCGCTAAAAGTGCGCGTGGCGAAAGCGCAAAAGCAGCGCGCGGATCTGTTCATCTCAATTCATGCGGATGCCTTTACCAGCCGCCAGCCCAGCGGGTCATCGGTGTTTGCGCTATCAACTAAAGGGGCAACCAGTACGGCGGCAAAACTGCTGGCAGATTCGCAAAACGCCTCTGACCTTATCGGTGGCGTCAGCAAGAGCGGCGATCGCTACGTCGACCACACGCTGTTTGATATGGTGCAGTCGCTGACCATCACCGATAGCCTGAAGTTTGGTAAAGCCGTGCTGGGTAGACTGGGTAGGGTTAATAAACTGCACAAAAACAGCGTCGAGCAGGCCGGGTTTGCGGTACTGAAAGCGCCGGATATCCCGTCGATCCTGGTCGAAACCGCCTTTATCAGTAACGTGGAAGAGGAGCGCAAGCTCAAGACGGCCGCCTTCCAGCAGGAAGTGGCGGAGTCGATACTGGCGGGGATTAAAGCTTATTTCTCAGATGGGGCGACACTCGCCAGACGAGGCTAATCAGCCAGGCCGGGTTGACGCCCGGCAAAATGACAAACTTCAGATACAAAAAAACACCCGGAAGGGTGTTTATTGTTTTTAGAAGTGTTGGTTGCGGGGGCCGGATTTGAACCGACGACCTTCGGGTTATGAGCCCGACGAGCTACCAGGCTGCTCCACCCCGCGTCCGTCATTCTACTCTGTAGAATCTTACTTCTTTAAATTTGATTGGTTGCGGGGGCCGGATTTGAACCGACGACCTTCGGGTTATGAGCCCGACGAGCTACCAGGCTGCTCCACCCCGCGTCCGTCTTTTCGCTTCGTATTTCAAACCACATCTGCGATGGCTTTCCTCGTTCACCTCAGTCACTTACTTGAGTAAGTTTCTAAGGCTTCACTGCGTCGCCGCCTTACTGTGTTTCGAACTACTTCGCAAAAATTTCTACTGTCGTAGAAGATACTTCATCAAATTTTTATTGGTTGCGGGGGCCGGATTTGAACCGACGACCTTCGGGTTATGAGCCCGACGAGCTACCAGGCTGCTCCACCCCGCGTCCGTGGAAGCGCACTATACTCTGCTGACTTTTTGTTGCAACCCTTTTTCGTAAAAATCACCAAATTAGGTGTTGATTGTACGCTCTGGCGACAATTTGGCTGTTTTTTATGCAAAATTTGCGTAAGGGGCGGTAATCGCATTTCATTACCCCTGCCGGTTTGTTATCTTCATTGCGCAGAATCGGGCAACTTAAAGACGGGATATAATGAAAGGACGTTGGGCGAAGTATCTGATGACGGGCGCGATGGTAGCCATTCTGGCTGCCTGCTCCTCCAAACCGACCGACCGCGGTCAGCAATATAAAGACGGGAAACTGACCCAGCCTTTCTCTTTAGTGAATCAGCCGGATGCCGTGGGCGCGCCCATTAACGGCGGTGACTTCGCAGAACAGGTAAGCCAAATCCGTACCGCATCGCCGCGGCTGTATGGTTCGCAGAATGCCGTGTATAACGCTGTACAGGACTGGCTACGCGCCGGGGGCGATACGCGCACCATGCGCCAGTACGGTATCGATGCCTGGCAGATGGAAGGCACCGATAACTACGGTAACGTCCAGTTTACTGGCTACTACACCCCGGTAGTGCAGGCGCGCCATACCGCCCAGGGTGAGTTCAAATACCCGATTTACCGCATGCCGCCAAAACGTGGCCGCCTGCCGTCCCGCGCCGAGATCTATTCCGGCGCGTTAAGCGACAACTACATCCTGGCCTACAGCAACTCGCTGATGGATAACTTCATCATGGATGTGCAGGGCAGCGGCTATATTGATTTTGGCGACGGCAGCCCGCTTAACTTCTTCAGCTACTCCGGCAAAAACGGCCATGCTTACCGCAGCATCGGCAAGGTGCTGATCGATCGTGGGGAAGTGAAACGCGAAGATATGTCGATGCAGGCGATCCGCGAGTGGGGCGAGAAGCACAGCGAATACGAAGTGCGTGAACTGCTTGAGCAAAACCCTTCATTTGTATTCTTTAAACCGCAAAACTTTGCTCCGGTGAAAGGGGCGAGCGCGGTCCCGCTGATTGGCCGTGCATCGGTGGCCTCTGACAAGACAGTGATCCCGCCGGGTACGACGCTGTTAGCAGAAGTGCCGACGCTGGATAACAACGGTAAATTCTCCGGCCAGTATGAACTGCGTCTGATGGTCGCGCTGGATGTGGGTGGGGCCATCAAAGGCCAGCACTTCGACATCTATCAGGGGATTGGACCTGATGCCGGTCACCGCGCAGGCTGGTATAACCACTACGGGCGCGTATGGGTTCTGAAAAGCGCAGCAGGCGCGGGTAACGTGTTTAGCGGCTGAGTGTGGTAATATTGACGCCATGTTTTCCGGGGTGAGGGGTAACTCTCACCCTTTTTACATCTGAGGTCTTATGTCTGTGGTAATGAGCGAAGCCTGGCGCCAGCGTTTTGGTGGCACCGCGCGTTTATATGGTGAAAAAGCCCTGCAACTGTTTGCCGATGCGCACGTCTGCGTGGTCGGGATTGGCGGCGTTGGCTCATGGGCGGCGGAAGCGCTGGCACGAACCGGGATCGGCGCCATTACGCTTATCGACATGGATGATGTCTGCGTTACCAACACCAACCGGCAGATCCACGCCCTGCGCGACAGCGTCGGGCTGGCAAAATCCGAGGTGATGGCGGATCGCATTCGCCAGATAAACCCGGAGTGCCGCGTCACGGTGATTGATGATTTTGTGACGGCCGATAACGTCGCTCAGTACATGGGGGCGGGTTACAGCTACGTCATTGACGCCATCGACAGCGTGCGCCCGAAAGCGGCGCTGATCGCCTGGTGTCGTCGTAATAAAGTGCCGCTGGTCACTACCGGCGGAGCGGGCGGGCAGATCGACCCGACACAGATTCAGGTCACCGATCTGGCGAAAACTATCCAGGATCCTCTGGCGGCCAAGTTGCGCGAACGTCTGAAAAGCGATTTTGGGGTAGTGAAGAACAGCAAAGGGAAGCTGGGCATAGACTGCGTCTTCTCAACGGAAGCCCTGGTCTATCCGCAGGCAGACGGTTCGGTGTGTGCCATGAAGAGCACCGCCGAAGGGCCAAAACGAATGGACTGTGCCTCCGGGTTTGGCGCGGCCACCATGGTGACCGCGACCTTTGGTTTTATCGCCGTGTCTCACGTCCTGAAAAAAATGATGGCGAAGGCGGACCGTCAGGCCTGACGCGCCGCCTCCAGCACCGCCTCGCTCAGCGCATTCAGTCCCTGGCTGCGCGAGGCGCTCAGTTGTCCGCGTAAACCCAGTTCATCAAACAGCGCCAACGGGCTTTCGCCAAGGATCTGCGCAGCGCTTTTTCCCTCTATTGCCGTCAGCAGCACGGCCAGTAAGCCACGCACTATGCGGCCTTCACTGTCGCCATAAAAGTGCAGCTTCTCCCCAACGGGCGTTACCCCAAGCCAGACGCGGTTCTCACAGCCGGGGATCTCTTTTGCCTGTGCTTTTAGCTCATCGGACAGCGCAGGCAGCTGTTTGCCCAGCAGGATCAGCTGGCGATATTTGTCTTCCCACTGGCTCAGCGGGGCGAAGGTCTGTTTTAACGTCTCTTTCGTGATAACGGTGCCGAACGGGTGTCCGGCGAGGATTGGGCTTGTCATTCATCCACCAGTAAAGCAAGGGCGCGATCGACGGCGGCAACCAATGCCTCGACATCGCTTTGGGTGTTATAGGGAGCAAACGAGACGCGCAGCGTACCGTTGACACCAAGCGCCGCCAGCAGCGGCTGGGCGCAGTGCTGTCCGGCGCGCAGGGCAATGCCATAACCCGCCAGCAGGGTCACCATGTCGCTGTGATGCACCCCGGCAAAATCGAATGCCAGCAGGCTCGAGTCCTGGACGCGGAAAGAGCGAAAACCGGGGCGCTTTTTCAGCGCTTCTTCCGCCAGCGTCGCCAGCCCGCGGCTCCAGCTCTCGGCCTGCTGCAGATCGATATCCGCCAGCCACTCCAGCGCTGCGCTCAGGCCAATCACCCCGGCGACGTTTGGCGTCCCGGCTTCCAGGCGATACGGTACCGCCTGGGTTTTAAAGCCGTCGAAGGTCACTTCGGTGATCATCTTGCCGCCGCCTAGCCACGGCGTCATTTGCTCCAGCAACTCCGCTTTGCCGTACAGCGCGCCGATGCCGGTTGGGCCATACAGTTTATGCCCGGAGAAGGCATAGAAATCGATGTCCAGCTGCTGCACGTCTGCCGGGAAGTGCACGACGCCCTGTGCGCCATCGACCATCACCACCATGCCGCTGGCATGGGCAAGCTGGATGGCGCGGGCCAGATCCGGGCAGCCGCCGGTGACGTTGGACATCTGCCCCAGGGCAAGAATGCGGCTGCGCGGGGTGATCAATTCGGGGAGGCGAGTAACATCGGCTAAGAAATCTGCGCCGAGGGGTAACTTCACCACCCGCGCACCGGTCTGTTCAGCCACCATCAACCATGGAACCAGATTGGCATGATGTTCTGCCTCGCTGACGATAATCTCATCGCCCGGTTGCAGGCGTGGTCGGGCATAACACTGCGCTACCATGTTGATGGCTTCGGTGGTGCCCCGCGTCCAGACAATGTTTTTACCGCTTTCGGCATTAAGAAGTTGTGCGACCTGATCGCGGGCCGCTTCATAGCGCGCGGTTAAGCGTTGCGCCTCGGCAAACTGGCTGCGATGCACATTGCCTGCGCTCAGGCTGTAAAATTGGTGCGTGGCATCGATCACCGCTTGTGGCTTGAGGGCTGTCGCAGCGCTATCAAGATAGACACCGGCATCGGCCAGCGCCGGGAACTGTGCGCGGAAATGGGCAGGGCTGAATGCGTTCATTGAATTCCTCTTCATCGTGAATAGATCGTCGCGCAAATTCAGTGGAAGGGCAAGAAGGTTGATCTCTATCGGATTTGTCTGTTTATCCTGGCGTAACAGACGAAGCAGGTTATGCTGAAATAGAGTCAGGAGAATGTTTTAGCCTGTTATGAAACATGCTTTTAATAGCATTAATTGCTAAAGGAGATAAAGATGAAAAAGACTATCGCAATTGCCTCTGCTTGTATGCTTACTTTTGCCCTGAGCGCCTGTTCCGGTAACAACTACGTGATGCATACCAATGATGGCCGTTCAATCGTGTCGGAAGGTAAGCCACAAACCGATAATGATACCGGCATGATCTCGTATAAGGACGCAAACGGGAACAAACAGCAAATCAACCGTAGTGATGTGAAAGAGATGGTTGAGCTGGATCACTAACAGAATTGCAGACAAAAAAAAGCACCGCAATTGGGCGGTGCTACATTAATCACTATGGACAGACAGGGTAAATGTACAGGAAGTGAAAAATTGGTAGCGTAGCTACCGAGGTCTGAATCGCAGACCAATTGCAAACACAACAACACAACATCACAACCGTAAGCCAAAAGCCCTTCAGAACACGCATTCCAAAAAAAGCTTTTCGTTCCGGCTCAGGAAGTGCCGCCACTATAGGTATTTGCTGGTAGTTCCTCAACGGACAATTTATAATGGCTCAGATAAAAAAAACTAATAGGTTAAACGTTGTTTCCTGTTTGTTAAAAGCCGTTAACATCTAAGCCAGATAACCATGTCCAAGCGATTACCACCACTGAATGCATTACGTGTATTTGATGCAGCCGCCCGCCATTTAAGTTTCACGCGCGCGGCCGATGAGCTTTTTGTGACGCAAGCCGCAGTAAGTCATCAAATCAAGTCTCTTGAGGATTTTCTGGGCCTCAAGCTGTTCCGCCGCCGCAATCGTTCCCTGCTTTTGACCGAAGAGGGGCAGAGCTATTTTCAGGATATTAAAGAGATCTTTTCCCAACTGACGGAGGCTACCCGTAAGTTGCAGGCGCGCAGTGCTAAAGGCGCACTAACAGTAAGTTTATTGCCCAGTTTTGCCATTCAGTGGCTGGTGCCGAGGCTCTCAAGCTTTAACTCAGCTTATCCGGGAATCGACGTCCGAATCCAGGCCGTCGACCGTCAGGAAGACAAGTTGGCAGATGACGTCGACGTGGCGATTTTCTATGGTCGCGGCAACTGGCCAGGCCTGCGTGTCGAAAAATTGTACGCAGAATATTTGCTGCCGGTCTGCTCGCCTCTACTCTTAACAGGCGAAAAAGCGTTAAAAGCACCCGCCAATCTGGCGCAGCACACGCTTTTACATGATGCTTCTCGCCGCGACTGGCAAACTTATACCCGCCAGCTCGGTCTAAACCATATAAACGTGCAGCAAGGCCCCATCTTTAGCCACAGTGCAATGGTGTTACAGGCTGCCATTCACGGACAGGGCGTGGCGTTGGCAAACAACGTCATGGCGCAGTCCGAAATTGAGGCCGGCCGCCTGGTCTGCCCCTTTAATGATGTTCTGGTCAGCAAGAACGCTTTTTATCTGGTTTGTCATGACAGTCAGGCAGAACTGGGTAAAATAGCCGCGTTTCGCCAGTGGATCCTGGCAAAGGCGGCCAATGAGCAAGAAAAATTCCGCTTTCGGTACGAGTAACACTTTCTTTTGCGCGCAGGACGCGCATAACTTCAGGACAGAAACATGACCAGCCGTTTTATGCTGATTTTTGCCGCGGTGAGTGGCTTTATTTTTGTTGCCCTGGGCGCTTTTGGCGCACATGTCTTACGCAAATCCTTGGGTGTGGTGGAGATGGACTGGATCCACACTGGTCTGGAATATCAGGCGTTTCATACCCTGGCGATCTTCGGGTTAGCCGTGGCGATGCAGCGTCGTATCAGTATCTGGTTTTACTGGAGCAGCGTATTTATGGCGCTGGGTACCGTGCTTTTCAGCGGTAGCCTGTACTGCCTTGCGCTGTCGCATTTACGCCTGTGGGCGTTTGTTACCCCGGTCGGCGGCGTCAGCTTCCTGGTCGGGTGGGTTTTAATGTTAATCGGTTCGTTCCGTCTGAAACGCAAGGGCGTTGTTCATGAATAAAGTTGTCTTATATTGTCGCCCGGGCTTTGAAAAAGAGTGTGCCGCGGAGATCACTGATAAAGCCGCGAAGCGCGAAGTGTTTGGTTTTGCCCGCGTGAAAGAGAATTCGGGCTATGTCGTTTTTGAATGCTACCAGGCAGATGATGCAGAAAAACTGGTTCGCGACTTGCCGTTCACCTCGCTGATTTTTGCCCGCCAGATGTTTGTCGCGGGTGAGCTTCTGAAAGACCTTCCGCCTGAAGATCGCATTACGCCGATTGTTGGCATGTTGCAGGGCGTGGTGGAGAAGGGTGGCGATCTGCGCGTTGAAGTTGCAGATACCAACGAAAGCAAAGAGCTGATGAAGTTTTGCCGTAAGTTCACCGTGCCGCTGCGCGCGGCATTGCGTGACGCGGGCGTATTGACCAACTACGAGACACCAAAACGTCCGGTGGTGCATATCTTCTTTATCGCCCCTGGCTGCTGTTATACCGGTTATTCGTACACCACCAATAACTCACCGTTCTTTATGGGCATCCCACGTCTGCGATTCCCGGCGGATGCACCCAGCCGTTCAACGCTGAAGCTTGAAGAGGCGTTTCACGTCTTTATTCCTGCTGATGAGTGGGACGAACGCCTGGCAAACGGTATGTATGCGGTCGATCTCGGTGCCTGTCCGGGCGGCTGGACCTATCAACTGGTGAAACGCAACATGTGGGTTTCCTCCGTCGATAACGGCCCGATGGCGCAAAGCCTGATGGATACCGGGCAGGTCACCTGGCTGCGTGAAGATGGTTTCCGCTATCGTCCAACCCGCAACAACATCTCGTGGATGGTGTGCGATATGGTAGAAAAACCGGCCAAAGTGGCGGCCCTGATGGCCTCCTGGCTGGTGAACGGCTGGTGTCGTGAGACCATTTTTAACCTCAAGCTGCCAATGAAAAAGCGCTATGAGGAAGTTTCGCAGAATCTGGCCTACATTCAGGAGCAGATGGATGAGCACGGTATTAACGTGGTTATTCAGGCGCGCCAGCTGTACCACGATCGTGAAGAAGTCACCGTGCATATCCGCCGCTGGTGGGCTGCCGTCGGTGGGCGTCGCGACGAGAGGTAATACAGGTTCTCTTACACTACACCTCTCCCATCTGGAGAGGCGATCGTGACCCCATGCCCGGTAAGCGTAGCGCCACCGGGCATGAAGTCAAACGCGATCTAACCTGAGCTGCTGCAAATTCCCGTCCAGCTGTAAATCCGTCTGCAACCGCGCCACATCCCGGCAGATAAATGCCATCTCTTTATGCACTTCCAGCTTTTTGCGCCACCTCTCCGGCACCGCATTCAGGTGGGCGTAAATTCCTTCCAGATCCTGAAAATCGGTGAGTAGCTGGGCCGCACTTTTCGGGCCAATGCCTGCCACACCCGGCACCTTTGAGCTGCTGATCCCCGCCAGCCCCCAGTAGTCCGGTAGCTGCTGCGGCGAGACGCCAAACTCACCGGCAATGAAAGGGGCATCGAGCCAGCGTTTCTGGAAATAATCGCGGATGCGAATGGTAGGGGAAAGCAACTGACAGTAACCCTTGTCCGTCGAGACAATGGTGGCCTGATGCCCAGCGCTGGCCACTTTTACCGCCAGCGTGGCGGCCAGATCGTCGGCTTCGTTGCCCTGGGCACCCCAGCAGGGTACCCCGCGCTGCTCAAAGGCGGCGCGGATGGTGGGCATTTCGGCGTGCAGATCGTCCGGCATAGGTGCGCGTCCGGCTTTGTAATCCGGCAGACGCTGATGTCGCCAGCCGCTGTTACGCGCTTCATCGTCAAACACGGCGACCACGTGGCTGGGCTGACTGTGGCGAATAAGCTGCTCCAGCGCATGCAGGCAGGTATCCTTGCAGGGCGTACCCTGAACCGCGTGGATGCGCCGGATAAGGTTCAGCGCGTCGACAATAAGCAAATGAACGGCCACAGATTTTCTCCCTTCTGTTCAGTCAAATAAGGGTAACACTGTCGGCAGGGGGAAACTACGTGTGGCGGGGCATTCGGGAAGGAGCCTCGCAAAACAAGGCTCCTTTTTAGTCTTAATCGCAGGTGACAATCTTCATCGCCAGACCACCGCGGGAGGTTTCGCGGTATTTGGCGTTCATGTCTTTCCCGGTTTCATACATGGTTTCGATCACTTTATCGAGGCAGACACGCGGTTCACTGGTACGGCGCAGCGCCATACGCGCGGCGTTGACCGCCTTCACAGAGGCAATCGCGTTACGCTCGATACACGGCACCTGCACCTGGCCGGCCACCGGATCGCAGGTCAGACCGAGGTTATGCTCCATCCCGATCTCTGCTGCAATGCAGACCTGCGCCGGGCTTCCGCCCAGCAACTCGGCAAGACCCGCAGCCGCCATAGAGCAGGCTACGCCCACTTCACCCTGGCAGCCCACTTCCGCGCCGGAGATGGAGGCATTCATCTTGTACAGCGAGCCAATGGCGCTGGTCACCAGCAGATAGCGAGCCAGTGAGTTAGCATTCACTTCACGGATGAACTTGTCGTAATAGGCCAGCACCGCCGGAACAATACCGCAGGCACCGTTAGTCGGCGCAGTGACCACGCGGCCACCCGCGGCGTTCTCTTCGTTCACTGCCAGCGCGAACATGTTGATCCAGTCCACAACCGCCATCGGATCGCTGGTGGTTTTATCACTGCTGACCAGCATACGGCGCAGGGCTGCAGCACGACGTGGAACGCGCAGTTTGCCTGGCAGAACGCCCTCGGTGGTGATACCGCGTTCAATACCGCCGCGCATGACCTCCCAGACGCTGGCAAAGTGCTGTTCCAGCTCTTCTTTGCTGTGCAACGCCAGTTCGTTTTGCATCATCAGGCCGGAGAGTGACAGACCGCTTTCCTGGCAATGGCGCTGGAGATCGGCCGCCGATTTATACGGATAAGGCACTGCCACAGGCGCGTCGTCGCTCTGCCCAAAATGATCTTCGTCGACGATAAAACCGCCGCCGATGGAGTAATAGGTTTGGCTGTAAATTACCTTGTCGCCTGCCAGCGCGGTGATGCGCATGCCGTTTTCGTGCAGCGACAGGTTATCGGCATGGAAATTCATGCAGCGATCAACCGGGAACTCAACTTCGTGTTCACCTTTCGCCAGCATCAACCGGCTATGGGTATTAACGTCCTGGATAAACCCAGGAATGGCGTCAATATCGACGCTATCCGGCAGGTTACCCGCCAGACCCATAATAATGGCGATATCGGTATGGTGACCTTTGCCGGTCAGCGACAGGGAGCCGTAAACATCCACCACCACACGGGTCGTGTCGTGCAGCATACCGCGCGCAATAAGATCGTCCGTAAACTGTTTACCAGCTTTCATTGGCCCGACGGTGTGCGAGCTGGAAGGGCCAATACCAATTTTGAAAATATCGAAAACGCTAATCATGATGCGTCCGTTGTTTTACGTATTGGGAGAAGAGTGCGCCGTCCGAAGACGGCGCGGGAGGAATTAAGCGAACAGCGAGAAGAAGATAGCGGAAATAGCAATCAGACCCATAACCACAACGAAGACGTTGCTGATCTGGCCGCTGTATTTACGCATTGCTGGCACTTTCTGAATCGCGTACATCGGCATCAGGAACAGGATCATCGCGATAACCGGGCCGCCCAGGGTTTCGATCATGCCGAGGATGCTCGGGTTCATGGTCGCAACCGCCCAAGTGGTCAGCAGCATGAACAGCGCAGTGATTTTGTTCAGTTTGTTGATTTCAATGCTCTTGCCTTTACCGCGCAGAGATTTAATCACCATGCCGTTAAAGCCTTCGCGTGCGCCCAGGTAATGGCCGAGGAAGGATTTAGTAATCGCGATAATGGCGATGATAGGTGCCATCCAGGCAATAACCGGTGCATTAAAGTGGTTTGCCAGGTAAGAGAGAATCGAGATGTTCTGTGCTTTGGCTTCTACCAGATCCGCCGGGGAGAGGCTCAGTACGCAGCTGAAAACGAAGAACATTACGGTGATAACCATCATCACGTGAGCGCGAGCCAGGATGCTGGAACACTTCTTCTCGGCACCCTGACCGTACTCTTCACGCTTCGCCACGGCGAAGGAGGAGATGATCGGGGAGTGGTTGAAGGAGAAGACCATCACCGGAATGGCCAGCCACAGGGTCATCCACAGGCCGTTGCCGCTAGCAGATGCGCTGCTCAGGGACAGGGTTTCCAGCGCTGCGCCGTTCCACTGTGGGATCAGGTAGCAGGCCAGCACCATCAGAGCGATAACGAACGGGAACACCAGCACGCTCATCGCCTTCACAATCATCTGCTCACCGAAGCGCACGATGGTCATCATGCCGACGATCAGGATCAGCGACAGAATGGCGCGCGGTGGCGGGGTCATGCCCAGTTGGTGGGTCATGAAGCTGTCAACGGTGTTGGTAATCGCCACGCTATAAACCAACAGGATTGGGTAGATAGCAAAGAAGTAGAGCAGGGTAATCAGTTTACCGGCACCCACACCAAAATGTTCTTCAACAACTTCGGTGATGTCTTCGCCCGGATTCTTACCAGAGAGCACAAAACGGGTCAGGCCGCGGTGTGCAAAGTAGGTCATCGGGAAGGCGATGATTGCCATGATGATCAGCGGAATTAAGCCGCCCACACCTGCGTTAATAGGAAGGAAAAGAACACCAGCGCCGATTGCTGTGCCGTACAGGCCAAGCATCCACATGGTATCTGTTTTACGCCATCCACTTCGGGTTTCAATCGAAGCAACGGTGCTGGTTTGAGTGGTTTCCATCTGTGTCTCCAGGAAGTAGCTAATGTCAGGTTTCTGGTCAAATTTGGTGCAAAAAGGGCTAATCGTAATATGAAATTCGCTCAGCGACGGTTTTTATATAATTTTTCTCCGTAACTATCGGCGGGCGGAAAGATACATTTTAGTAATGGATCTATCAGTGATCCCGATCTCAAATGCGATAATCTACTTATGAAGTGGGTATCTTTAGACCATTTATCTGCTAAGAAAACGTCATGACGAATTTCTGGGCGCGAAGGCTACCATTAACGATATGGAGTGAGATAGATCCCATTGAAAGATAGGAGGCATACGCTGTAAAAGCGGTGGTTTAGAGGATTTTTTCATGCTTTAGGGCAGTTAGGGCTGATAAATCGCGCTTTAGAAAACTGAGTAATCGTTTGCGTTAAGTCGGGTAATCGTCAAAAGATAAGTTGTGGTGATATCAAAAGCGAGGCCATGTGCCTGAAGGCAATAAAAAAGCCGGGAGGCAAAGGGCCATTCCCGGCTGGAGCAGGCACCCGGCATAGGTGCCGGGCAGGGGTTACGCAGAAATCTCGTAACAGGGGATATAGGCAGAGCCTGGAAGCTTCATACGGTGCTGGGCGACAAAGCCCTGCAGCAGATCGTCCATGCGGCGCATCATGTCGCGGTCGCCATGAATTTTATACGGGCCAAACTCTTCAATGGCCTGGATACCCACCTCTTTCACGTTACCCGCAACGATGCCTGAGAAGGCGCGACGCAGATCGGCAGCCAGCACTTCAACAGGCTGATCGGGATAAAGTTTCAGGTTGGCCATATTTTCGTGCGACGGCTCAAACGGGATCTGCAGGTCCGGTGAAATGCGGATCGACCAGTTAAAGCTGTAGGCATCCCCGGTATCGCGGCGGTTCTCTTTCACCAGCGGCATGGCCTTTTTCATCAGGCGGGCGACTTCTGCAGCATCATCAATAATGATGCGATAGTGACGGCGCGCCGCCTCGCCCAGTGTATGCACGATGAATTCATCCAGTACGCGGAAGTAGTCCGCGCTCTCTTTCGGGCCGGTCAGGATCAGCGGTAGCACCTGATCCTGGTTGGCCGGATGCATTAGTATACCCAGCAGATAGAGCAGCTCTTCTGCCGTCCCTACGCCGCCCGGGAAGATGATAATCCCGTGCGCGATACGGACAAACGCCTCAAGACGCTTCTCGATGTCCGGCATAATGATCAGTTCGTTGACCAGCGGGTTCGGCGGCTCAGCGGCAATGATCGACGGCTCGGTCATCCCGATGAAGCGGCCATCTTTGTAGCGCTGTTGGGCATGACCCACCGCTGCGCCCTTCATCGGCGCTTCCATCGCTCCTGGACCGCAGCCGGTGCAGATGTTTAGCTCGCGCAGACCCAGTTGGGTACCCACGCGACGGGCATAGAGGTATTCGGTTTCATTAATGGAGTGACCACCCCAGCACACGACCATGCTTGGGGCTTCGCCTACGTGCAGGGCGCGGGCGTTACGCAGAATGGAGAAGACCAGGTTGGTAATATGGGCCGAGCTTTCCAGGTTCAGATGCTGGAAACGACCGGCGTTATTGATTTGGCCATTCACAAACAGAATGTCGCGCAGCACGGCAAACAGGTTGGCCTGCAACGCACGAATAATGCGCCCGTCAACAAAGGCATCTTCCGGCGGGTTAATCAGCTCCAGCTTCACGCCACGTTCACGGCGCAAGACGTTAATATCAAAGCTTTCAAAGCGGGACAGCAACTCTTTGCTGTTGTCAGTGAGACTACCGGAGTTCAGAACGGCAAGTGAACAGTTGCGAAACAGTTGATAAAGATCGCTGCTGGCCGTGCTCTTGAGCATGTCCACTTCCAGCTGCGATAACATGTCCATTGAGCCAAGCGGGCTTATATGTGTAATCAAGTGAGCTCCTTACGGGACGTTTATCGTCTTTCCCTGTTGATTACAATAGCCCTGGCTTATGACCTTTAACAACCCAAAGCGCGGAACGAACCGCGCATATTGTGAATTTATTTCTCTTACTGGCGGACTAAACGACCGATCGCCGGGACAAAATCGCTGTTGCTGCGCCACGGATTAATATCCAGCCCACCGCGGCGGGTATAGCGGGCGTAGACGCTCAGCGTCTCTGGCTGGCAGAACTGCAGAATGTCGTTAAAGATGCGCTCCACGCACTGTTCATGAAACTCATTGTGGTTACGGAAGGAGACCAGATAGCGCAGCAGCTTTTCACGATCGATTTTAGCGCCGCGATACTGGATCTGTACCGAACCCCAGTCAGGCTGGTGGGTGATGAGGCAGTTGGATTTCAGCAGGTGGCTGACCAGCGTTTCCTCTACCACTTTGCCGCTGGCGGCATTTTCCAGCCAGGCGGTATCAAACTGATAGTTGTCGATTTCTATGTCCTGCTCATCAATGCAGGTGCCGTGGAAGTGGGCGATGGGCTGACCTTCCAGCTCGTCAATGCGGTAGAGGGCAACGGTCACTTTTCCCTGCGCACAGGCGCTTAAGTCGCGTTCCAGCGTGCGTTGCACCGCTTCCCAGCTGTCAAAGCGGGTCTGGTTGAAGCTGTTGAGATAGAGCTTGAAGCTTTTAGACTCCACCAGATTCACGCTGGTGTAATCCAGTTCAACGTGACCCACCGCCACCTGCGGTAAACCGCGAGCGTTAAGCCAGGAAAGCTCGTACAGCGTCCAGATATCGCCGCCATGAAAGGGCAGGGCGTCTGCTTTCAGGCTCAGCGGATCGCGGTTGAGACTACGCGGCACGCCCTGTAACAGACTGGCATCGTAGGTGTCGCGGTAGGCGGTGCTTTTGCCCAGGGTTAAACCCGATAAGGCATCATGATTTTCGTAAGACATGTTTCGTTGTCACTTTAAAGGTAAACTATGGCGCTGAGTGTATCCTGACTTATATGAAGAGAGAAACCGGTGGATAAAGAGACTGCTGCTGCCTTAACCGCGTTTACGGCGCGATACTGTGACGCCTGGCATGAACAGAAAGGCACATGGCCTCAAAGCGAGGCGCTGTATGGCATCCCATCACCTTGTATTATCACCTCTTCCGGGGATACGGTACTCTGGCAACCCCAGCCTTTTACCGCGGAGCAGAGTGTAAAGGCGATTGAACGCGCAATGGACATTGTGGTACAACCTGCGATCCACGCGTTCTACACCACACAGTTCGCCGGGGATATGTACGCTCGCTTTAATAACGAGATGCTGACCCTGCTGCAGACCTGGAGTGAAGATGATTTGCTGCGCGTGCAGGAGAACCTGATTGGGCACCTCGTGACCCAGAAGCGCCTGAAGTTATCGCCAACGCTCTTTATCGCCACGCTCGACAGCGAAATGGACATCCTCTCTGTCTGCAACCTGACAGGGAACGTGGTAAAAGAGACGCTGGGTACCCAGAAACGCCAGGTCCTCTCTGACTCTCTTACGGATTTTCTCAACCTACTACATCCCGTCGTGTAATCCTGAATACCACTGCGCGTGTGAGAGATCTCTTACAAAGCTTGTAAGAGATCGGCGTTATTACTGCTTAACCCAATATATTATGCTGGCAAAGAAGCCATTGTTTATCAGTGTGTTGACTGCTTATAAGCCAGAAATAAGATGAAACATCTGTTTAATTTGCTTTACGGAGTACCTTGTAAGACGAAGCGGAATAGAGGATTCTATGTCCGTCGACAGGACGCCGACACGAGAAACGAACATTAGGATGATGGCGTTTCTTACTCAGGACACGTCAGGAAGGCGTTACAAGGAAGGCTTCAGGACGAAGCAAGAGGATAACGCAGGATGCGTTGAAGGACACCTCCAGGAAGGAGAATGAGAGCCGGTACGGATGTCCGGTGGGTCAGGGAGACCCGGACGTTTCAGGATGAAACAGTCACATCAGGATGATGTGCGCAGGATGCAGCGGTCAAAGGAAGACCAGACCTTCGGGTCAGAGGAAAAGTTGTCATGGATGAGCAGGGAGCACTAAAAGTAGCTGGATTGCTGCGAAACGAACCGGGAGCACTGTTTTTACAGTGCTCCCTTTTTTTATTTCTGCGTGGTCTTTGCTATGCTGCCCGCCGTTCAGATTTTCCCTTGAGGTTTTCATGACGCAACATGACCACGTGCGTGCGCAGCTGCACGCTATCGAAGCTTTATTGCGCGATCATCAACTGTGGCAGGAGACGGCGCCGCAGCCTGAGGCGTTTGAGAGTACGCAACCTTTCTTCATGGATACCCTGGAGCCGTTTGAATGGCTGCAATGGGTGCTCATCCCCCGCATGCATGCCCTGATTGAGGGCGGGCATCCGCTGCCACAAAGCTTTGCCGTCGCGCCCTACTATGAAATGGCGCTGGATGCGGCCCATCCCTCCCGTGAGGCGGTGCTGGCGGCATTGCTGGCGCTGGATACGCTCTTTGGCGACGAAGCATGATTGAGATCCTTTATCAGGATGAGTGGCTGGTTGCGGTCAATAAACCCTCCGGCTGGCTGGTACACCGCAGTTGGCTGGATCGCGATGAAAAAGTGGTGGTGATGCAGACGGTGCGCGACCAGATTGGTCAGCATGTCTTTACCGCTCACCGTCTCGACAGGCCCACTTCCGGCGTACTGCTGATGGGATTATCCAGCGAAGCCGGACGACGTCTGTCGCAGCAGTTTGAGCAGCATCAGATCCAGAAACGTTATCATGCGATTGTCCGGGGCTGGCTGACCGAGGCCGCGACGCTCGATTATCCGCTGATCGAAGAGCTAGATAAAATCGCCGACAAATATGCCCGCGATGACAAAGAGCCGCAGCCTGCGGTAACGGATTATCGCGGTCTGGCGACCACCGAAATGCCTGTTGCCACCAGCAAGTTCCCCACCACGCGCTACAGCCTGGTCGAGCTGGAGCCGAAAACCGGGCGTAAGCACCAGCTACGACGCCATCTTTCGCATCTGCGCCATCCCATCATCGGTGACAGTAAGCACGGCGATCTGCGCCAGAACCGCAGCGCCGCCGAGCACTTCGGCTGTAACCGTCTGATGCTGCACGCCAGCCAGTTGGACCTGGTTCATCCTTTTACCGGCGAGCCGCTGACCATTCGGGCTGGGCTTGATCCAGTGTGGATGCAGGCGCTGTCACACTTTGGCTGGCGCGGGCAACTCCACGAAAATGAAAGGGTTGAGTTTGATCCCGCCAACGTTCAGGATGAACGTTAATTGCATTCATTGAGGGAGTAAACCATGGCTGTGGTCGGAATTTTTGTCGGTACGATGTACGGCAATTCGCTGTTGGTGGCCGAAGAAGCTGAAGCAATCCTCTCGGGAATGGGCCATAAAGCCACGGTCTATGAAGATCCCGAGCTGGCCGACTGGGAAAAATACCAGGGCCAGTATGCGCTGGTGGTCACCTCGACAACCGGGCAAGGCGATCTGCCGGACAGTATCGTACCGCTGTTCCAGGGCATTAAAGATAAGCTGGGTTACCAGCCTGAGATGCGCTACGGCATTATTGCGCTTGGGGACAGCACCTACGCCAATTTTTGCGGTGGCGGCAAGCTGTTCGATGCCCTGTTACAGGAGCAAAGCGCTCAGCGCGTGGGTGAGATGCTGATGATCGATGCCTCTGAACACCCCGAGCCGGAAAGCCAATCTAACCCCTGGGTTGAACAGTGGGGCACATTGTTAAAATAAGTTTCTGCCCTCCCTGTAGCGGAGGGCAAAAACTCGTTGCCAGTTAACAAAGCGACCTTACAGCCAGTTTAAGGCCATTGAATCGATTAAGCCTTGGGCAATTGCCTGTAAATCCCTGCGTAAAGTGCGGCTATTAGCAGGCATTTTCACTGCGTCAAGCGACCTGTTTCACACTCCCGTCAATCCCTCTCTTCAGCTTGCCGTTTACCGGTAAGCAGTTTTCATTTCCGTGAAGTCTCTTCCATTAGCTTGGGCTTTTGCCACAAACAACCGCACAGGGCTGTACCAATGTTGTGTTGTTGCACGGTGAGGGGGGCCTGGATCCTTACTTATACTTTTTCCGCCAGTTAATAAAAATGCAGTCAGTAAGGCATAAGACCTCAACGTTCAAAACTGCAAAAACACATACACGTCATTCTGATTACCCTACCGGTTGTGCTGTTCAGAATGAACGTAGCGATAAAAGCTATGATTCAGGAGTGCAAGAATGAGTTCATTAAGCCAGGCGGCGAGCAGCGCTGAAAAGCGCACCAACGCTCGCTATTGGATAGTGGTGATGCTGTTTATCGTCACATCCTTTAACTATGGCGACCGTGCCACCCTGTCGATTGCCGGTTCCGAAATGGCAAAAGATATCGGTCTGGATCCGGTCGGAATGGGTTATGTTTTCTCCGCATTTTCATGGGCCTATGTTATCGGCCAAATTCCTGGCGGTTGGCTGCTTGACCGCTTCGGCTCAAAACGCGTCTACTTCTGGTCCATCTTTATCTGGTCGATGTTTACCCTGTTACAGGGCTTTGTCGATATCTTTAACGGCTTTGGCATTATTGTCGCGCTCTTCACCTTGCGCTTCCTCGTCGGGCTGGCAGAAGCGCCATCCTTCCCGGGTAACAGCCGTATAGTGGCAGCCTGGTTCCCGGCACAGGAGAGGGGTACGGCGGTGTCCATTTTTAACTCCGCACAATACTTCGCTACCGTGATCTTCGCCCCTATCATGGGCTGGCTGACCCACGAGGTGGGTTGGTCACACGTGTTCTTCTTCATGGGCGGTCTGGGTATTGTCATCAGCTTTGTCTGGCTGAAAGTGATCCACGAGCCGAACCAGCATCCGGGCGTAAACCAGAAAGAGCTGGATTACATCGCCGCAGGCGGCGCGCTGATCAACATGGATCAGGCGAAAAGCAAAGAGAAAGTGCCGTTCAGCCACAAGTGGGGTCAGATCAAACAGCTGGTTGGCTCCCGCATGATGGTGGGGATCTACCTTGGTCAGTACTGCATCAACGCCTTAACCTACTTCTTTATCACCTGGTTCCCGGTCTATCTGGTACAGGCGCGCGGCATGTCGATTCTGAAAGCCGGGTTTGTGGCCTCGGTTCCGGCAATCTGCGGCTTTGTTGGCGGCGTACTGGGCGGAGTAATTTCCGACTGGCTGATGCGTCGTACCGGTTCACTGAATATCGCCCGTAAAACGCCAATCGTGCTGGGCATGTTGCTCTCCATGTCGATGGTGGTCTGTAACTACGTTGATGCCGAGTGGATGATTATCGGCTTTATGGCGATGGCCTTCTTCGGTAAAGGTATCGGAGCCCTGGGCTGGGCGGTGATGGCAGATACCGCGCCGAAAGAGATCAGCGGCCTGAGCGGCGGTCTGTTCAATATGTTCGGTAACATCTCCGGGATCGTCACGCCAATCGCTATCGGTTATATCGTCGGCACGACGGGTTCGTTTAACGGAGCGCTGATCTACGTCGGAATTCACGCTCTGGTGGCAGTACTGAGCTACCTGGTGCTGGTGGGCGATATCAAACGTATCGAACTGAAACCTGTCGCGGAGCGTTCATGATGAGTACGCAATCAAGCCCAATTGTCACCGAAATGAAGGTGATTCCGGTTGCCGGTCAGGACAGCATGCTGCTGAATATCGGCGGCGCACATAACGCCTGGTTTTCCCGTAATATCGTGGTGCTCACCGACAGCGCCGGGAACACCGGCGTCGGGGAGGCCCCCGGCGGCGAGGTGATCTATCAGACCCTGGTGGATGCCATTCCGCAGGTGGTGGGTCAGGAGGTGGCGCGGCTGAACAAAGTGGTACAGCGCGTCCACAAGGGCAACCAGTCTGCCGATTTCGATACCTTCGGCAAAGGGGCCTGGACATTTGAACTGCGGGTCAATGCCGTGGCGGCGCTGGAAGCGGCGCTGCTGGATCTGCTGGGCAAAGCGCTGAACGTACCGGTGTGCGAACTGCTCGGTCCGGGCAAGCAGCGTGATGCGGTCACCGTGCTGGGTTATCTCTTCTACCTGGGCGATCGCACCAAAACCGATCTGCCTTATCTGGAACGTTCGCCAGGCAGCCACGACTGGTATCACCTGCGCCATCAGGAGGCGCTCTCCAGCGAGGCGGTGGTTCGTCTGGCAGAGGCGGCGCAGGATCGCTACGGCTTTAAAGATTTCAAACTGAAAGGCGGCGTTCTGCCGGGCGAACAGGAGATTGACAGCGCCCGCGCCCTGAAAAAACGTTTCCCGGATGCGCGCATTACCGTTGATCCCAACGGCGCCTGGTTGCTGGACGAGGCCATCGCACTCTGCAAAGGCCTGGGCGATGTCCTGACCTACGCCGAAGATCCGTGCGGTGCCGAACAGGGGTTCTCTGGCCGTGAGGTGATGGCAGAGTTCCGCCGCGCCACCGGCCTGCCGGTAGCGACCAACATGATCGCTACCAACTGGCGCGAGATGGGTCATGCCGTCATGCTGAACTCAGTGGACATTCCGCTGGCCGATCCGCACTTCTGGACACTCTCCGGGGCGGTACGCGTGGCGCAACTGTGCGACGACTGGGGCTTAACCTGGGGTTGCCACTCTAACAACCACTTCGATATCTCGCTGGCGATGTTCACCCATGTTGGTGCCGCTGCACCCGGCACGCCAACGGCTATCGACACCCACTGGATCTGGCAGGAAGGCGAAGCGCGCCTGACCAAAAATCCACTCGAAATTAAACACGGCAAAATTGCCGTACCGGATGCACCGGGACTTGGCGTGGAGCTTGACTGGGGTCAGATCCACAAAGCCCACGAAGCCTATAAGAAACTGCCCGGCGGCGCGCGTAATGACGCAGGCCCGATGCAGTACCTTATTCCCGGCTGGACATTTGACCGTAAACGCCCGGCGTTTGGTCGCCACTGATTAAAGGATTGAATTATGAGCACATTTACTACGCCTGTTGTCACTTCCATGCAGATCATCCCGGTTGCCGGTCATGACAGCATGTTGATGAACCTGAGCGGCGCCCATGCCCCGTTCTTCACCCGTAATATCGTAATTATCAAAGATAACTCCGGCCATACCGGCGTGGGCGAGATCCCCGGTGGCGAGAAGATCCGCAAAACCCTGGAAGACGCGATCCCGCTGGTGGTGGGTAAAACCCTGGGCGCGTACAAAAATATCCTGAATGCGGTACGTAATGAGTTTGCCGACCGTGATGCGAGCGGCCGCGGGCTGCAAACCTTTGACCTGCGCACCACCATTCACGTGGTGACCGGTATTGAAGCGGCAATGCTCGACCTGCTGGGTCAGCACCTGGGCGTCAACGTGGCCTCCCTGCTGGGCGACGGGCAGCAACGCAGTGAAGTCGAGATGCTGGGTTACCTGTTCTTCGTCGGCAACCGTAAGCTTACCCCACTGCCGTACCAGAGCCAGCCGGATGAGCAGTGCGACTGGTATCGTCTGCGTCATGAAGAGGCGATGACCCCGGATGCGGTTGTCCGTCTGGCGGAAGCAGCCTATGAGAAATACGGCTTTAACGATTTCAAACTGAAAGGCGGCGTGCTGGCCGGGGAAGAGGAAGCCGAATCTATTATCGCGCTGGCGAAACGCTTCCCGGAGGCGCGCGTTACCCTCGATCCAAACGGGGCCTGGTCACTCGAAGAGGCGATTCGTATCGGTAAACGCCTGAAAGGCGTGCTGGCGTATGCGGAAGATCCGTGTGGCGCTGAGCAAGGGTTCTCCGGGCGCGAAGTGATGGCCGAGTTCCGCCGCGCCACCGGTCTGCCAACCGCTACTAACATGATCGCTACCGACTGGCGTCAGATGGGTCATACCCTCTCTCTGCAGTCGGTCGATATTCCGCTGGCGGATCCACATTTCTGGACCATGCAAGGCTCAGTACGTGTGGCGCAGATGTGTCACGAGTTCGGCCTCACCTGGGGTTCACACTCCAACAACCACTTCGATATTTCCCTGGCGATGTTCACCCATGTGGCCGCGGCCGCGCCGGGCGATATCACCGCTATCGACACCCACTGGATCTGGCAGGAGGGCAACCAGCGCCTGACCAAACAGCCGTTCGAAATCAAAGGCGGTATGGTGCAGGTGCCGACCACCCCAGGCCTGGGCGTTGAGCTGGATATGGATCAGGTAATGAAGGCGCATGAACTGTACCTGCAGCACGGTCTGGGCGCGCGCGACGACGCAATGGCGATGCAATACCTGATCCCGGAGTGGACCTTCAACAACAAACGCCCTTGCATGGTGCGTTAAGTCCGGTGCCGATTCCTGCGGGAGTCGGCATTTTCTCTTGCGTGACAGGTATATGCTTATGGTAGTCAACATGCGTAAGGACGGCTTATGAAAATAGTTATCGCGCCGGACTCTTATAAAGAGAGCCTGAGTGCCCTGGCTGTGGCGACGGCGATAGAGCAGGGATTTTGCGAGATTTTTCCTACGGCAGAGTATGTCAAACTGCCGGTCGCCGATGGCGGTGAAGGCACTGTGGAAGCGATGGTTGCCGCCACTCAGGGAGACATTATTCAGGTGCGGGTAACAGGCCCGCTCGGTGAGCATGTTGACGGTTTTTATGGCCGTTCCGGTGATGGCAAAAGTGCGTTTATCGAGATGGCGGCGGCCAGCGGTCTGGAGCTGGTCCCCCCGGCCCAGCGTAATCCGCTGAAAACCACCTCCTGGGGAACCGGCGAACTGATCCGCCACGCGCTGGATGCGGGTGTGAAACATATCATCATTGGCATTGGCGGCAGCGCCACCAACGATGGCGGAGCAGGGATGGTGCAGGCGCTGGGCGCAAAGCTGTTAGACGAGCAGGGGAACGCCATAGGTGCTGGCGGCGGCGAGCTGGAGAAGCTGGCGCGCATCGACATCAGCGGTCTGGATAAACGGCTGGCGGCGTGCCGGATTGAAGTCGCCTGCGATGTCACCAACCCACTGACCGGTGAAAACGGCGCAACGGCCGTGTTTGGCCCACAGAAAGGGGCAACGGCGGAGATGATTACGCGCCTCGATGGCGCGCTGACACAGTATGCCCGGATAATCGCCCGCGACCTCGATGTTGATGTGCTGGGCCTTGCTGGCGGCGGTGCCGCAGGCGGCATGGGGGCGGCGCTATACGCTTTTTGCGGTGCGCAGCTACGCCAGGGCATTGAGATTGTGACCGATGCGCTCAACCTCGACAGCCTGGTGGCCGATGCCGATCTGGTGATCACCGGGGAAGGGCGGATCGACAGCCAGACCATTCATGGCAAAGTGCCGGTGGGAGTAGCGAAGATCGCGAAACGCCACAATAAACCGGTGATCGGCCTGGCGGGCAGCCTGACGGCGGATGTCGGCGTGGTGCACGATCATGGCATCGACGCGGTGTTCAGCGTGATCTACACCATTTGCACGCTGGAGGAGGCGCTGGAAGATGCCGAAGAAAACGTGCGGATGGCGGCGAGGAATATTGCGGCAGTGCTTAAGGTCGGAATGGGCGTGTAGCGTTATTATCTTCTGAAAATTTATACCCCCGGCTCCCTTTATCTTGAGGGAGTCGAGGGTAAAGGGGGAACTCAGGATCCCAGCACCTTCATCGCTTCCCGCGTGACGTTATCCATCTCATCAAGCAGCTCCAGGAACTCCGGCTCCAGTTCGCTTTCCGGCGTCCCGGAACGCAGCTGTTGTTCCAGCAAATGACAAAGATTCTTCAGGCGCGGCACACCACTGTACCCACAGCTGCCGTGTAGCTTATGGATCGCATCGACGAGGTCTTCCGGGTTCTCACCCACCAGCTGTTCCTCCACCTTATTGCGGATCTCCGGCAGGAAGGCCACCAGCATCTGCAGCATCTCCCGAGCAAGGTCGTTTTTGCCCGCCGCCTGGCGCAGCGCCAGCTGCCAGTCGAGGGTGGCATTTTCATTGACCGTGATTTCGGCGGCTTCCGCAGGGGCGACCCAGTTGCCCGCGGCTGGACCAGGCTTGTAGCGCAGCAGCAGGGTGTGCAGTTTCTCTTCTTCGATGGGTTTTGCCAGATAGTCGTTCATCCCGGCGCTTAAGAGCTTCTCTTTCTGGCCAGCCATGGCGTGCGCGGTTACGGCGACCACCGGCGTTTGCTGCTGGTGGGGGAGCTGGCGTATCAACTCGCAGGCGCGGATCCCGTCCATGCCGGGCATCTGAATGTCCATCATGATCAGGTCAAACTGCATCTGCTTCGCCAGCTCAACAGCCTGCAAGCCGCTCTCGCACAGTTCGACGTGCTGAACCTGATCCTCCAGCAGGGCGCCGATCAGCTTCAGGTTGGCCGGGTTGTCATCCACCGCCATCACGGTCATCGGCAGCTTGCTCTCATCGGCGATGATCGGTGCGGCGTGATAGTTCAGGCGGCAATATTCAGTCAGGGTCGGCAGCAGGCGCGTGGCGGTGAGCGGCTTCAGCAGACAGGCGGCTGCGCCGTCATGTTTAAGCTCTTCGGCGTTGATCTGCGCATGGCACGGCAGGGCCAACAGCAAATAGTCGGTCATCGAAGCGGCTTTCGCCAGCCGCTCCTGCTGCATGGTCAGCTCGCCGGTAAAGGTCACAGGGATCCCCATCAGCAGAATGTCGTAATGCTCAACCGGCAGCGAGGAGAATCCCGGACTGTAAACCACCTCCAGCGGGGTGGTGCTTAAGACATCCAGGGTGCTTTGCGCGGCGGCGGTATTAGGCTCTACATACGCCAGCCGTTTACCCTGCAGACAATCCATCACCGGTCGGTCGCTCAGGACATTCGGGTTCAGGTCGAGATTGATATGGAACCAGAAGGTCGAGCCGCGGTTAGGCTGGCTGTGGAAAGAGATATCCCCCCCCATCTCGTTGACCAGTTTCTGGGTGATCACCAGCCCCAGGCCGGTACCGCCATGACGCCGCGAAATACTGGCGTCGGCCTGACGGAAGGCCTGGAACAGCCGGGACTGATCGCGCTCAGGAATACCAATCCCGGTATCGCGGATCTGCACCTCAATCTGCACTTTGGTATTGCTGATGGCGCGCTTTTCCACCAGCACATCAATGTTACCGCGCTCGGTAAACTTGATGGCGTTCCCTACCAGGTTGGTGATCACTTGCTGCAGGCGCAGCGGATCGCCAATCACGTTATCCGGCACATCATTTTTTATGTTCAGCGTCAGCTCCAGCCCTTTGTCGTGGGAGGAGTGCGCCAGCAGGGTGACGACTTCATCCAGCGTGTTGCGCAGCGGGAACGGAATGCTCTCCAGGATCAGCTTGCCTGCCTCGAGCTTGGAGAAGTCCAGCACGTCATTGATGATCGCCAGCAGGTTGTTGGCCGAACGTTCAATGGTATGCAGATGGTCGCGCTGGGTTGGGTTTAGCTCTGTCTTGAGGGTCAGGCGGGTAAAGCCAATCACGCCGTTGAGGGGGGTACGTAGCTCATGGGACATGTTCGCCAGGAACTCCGACTTAATACGGGCCGCCTCCTGGGCGCGCTTTTTGGCCAGATCCAGCTCGACGTTTTGGATCTCCATCTGCTCCAGGGTTTCACGTAAGTCGGAGGTGGCCTGATCGACGTTATGCTGCATCTCCTCATGGTAGGCCGCCAGCGACATAGCCATCGAGTTGATGCCGTTTTTCAGCATATCCAGTTCGCCGAGCATAAAGCCTTCGACGCGGCTGTCGAGCTGGCCCCGGCGGATACGGTCAACGGTATTTACCATGTTGCGGATCGGGCTGGTCACATCGCGCATCAGGCGCCAGCCAAAAATCAGCGCAATACCGATACAAAACAGCATCATCACTGTGGAGATAAAAATTTCCCGGTACTGCTGCAACCGCACGGACTTGAGATCCAGCTCCAGCGCCACATATCCCAGCATGTTGTTATTGGTCTTAGCATCCGATTCGGCAGATTCATCCTGTGAATAGCTTTCCGAGAGGATCGGCGTGCGCAGGATCAGCTTCTCATCCTGGCGGATCACGCTCAACCGCTTCGGGAACGCCGTGCCGCTCGGGAGCTTCAGTACGCCGGGGTCCTGCTGGATATTAGAGGTCACAAACAGGCGATTATGTTGGTCATACACAGAGATCACCCGCACAATATCCGAATGGCGGCGGTGCAGGATGCTGATGAGCTGGCCGATAGACTCGCGATTTTGCAGGGCCATGCCGTATTCGCTGGAGACCGCCAGAGGCTCAATAATACTGGCTCCGGCATCTTCGAGCTGGCGCTGCAGATCGTTATAACGGTGCACCACAAAGAAGGTACTCAGCAGCAAACCAATGAGTACGGTAGGGGCGAGGATCAAAATCATCATGCGCGCACGCAGGCTGTAGTTGGTCATGGAGTTCCGTTATGGGACAATTAGAGTCAATATATTCATTTGAGAAAATACCTGGTAATGGCGCAATTCTACTCTGCAAAGCGGCGCGTGACGACGCGTCAGATCATAACTGTTGATGTGACAGACCTCGATCCCTTCGGTCAGGGGGTGGCGCGCCATGATGGTAAAGCCCTTTTTATTCCGGGTCTGCTGCCCGACGAGCGCGCAGAGATCACCCTGACGGAAGAGAAACGTCAGTATGCGCGCGGACAGGTAAAACGCCGCCTTAATGACAGCCCCCAGCGCGAGACGCCGCGCTGCCCGCACTTTGGCGTCTGCGGCGGCTGCCAACAACAGCATGCCAGCGTCGCGTTACAGGAGCGCAGCAAAAGCAATGCTCTGGCGCGCCTGCTGAAGCACGACGTCAACGAAGTGATCGCCGATAAACCCTGGGGCTACCGCCGCCGGGCGCGTCTGAGCCTGAACTATCAGCCCAAAACCGCGCGTCTGGAAATGGGCTTTCGCAAGGCTAATTCCAGCGACATCGTTGATGTCAAACAGTGCCCCATTCTGGTGCCCCAACTTGAGGCATTGCTGCCAGAAGTGCGCAAATGCCTCTCTGAGCTGCAGGGCGTTCGCCACCTGGGCCATGTCGAACTGGTGCTGGCCAACAGCGGCCCGCTGATGGTCCTGCGTCATACTGCACCGCTTTCGGCAAAAGATCGCGAAAAACTGGAACGCTTTTCGCATTCCCATGAGCTTGACCTTTATCTCGCCCCGCAAAGCGAGATACTTGAGCAACTGAGCGGTGAAACGCCCTGGTACGATTCAGACGGGCTACGCTTAACGTTCAGCCCGCGCGATTTCATTCAGGTCAATGATGGCGTTAACCAGCAGATGGTAGCCACCGCACTGGCCTGGCTGGATATTCAGCCTGAGGACCGGGTGCTCGATCTGTTCTGCGGAATGGGTAACTTTACCCTGCCGCTGGCAAAACGGGCGCACAGCGTGGTGGGTGTTGAAGGCGTGGCGGCGCTGGTGGAGAAAGGGCGTGACAATGCCGTTAATAATGGGCTGCAAAACGTGACATTTTTTCACGAGAATCTGGAAGAAGATGTCACCCGGCAACCCTGGGCCGCGCACGGCTTCGACAAAATTCTGCTGGATCCGGCACGTGCAGGCGCGCCAGGCGTAATGCAGCATATTATTAAACTGGCCCCTAAACGCGTGGTCTATGTTTCCTGTAACCCGGCAACGCTTGCCCGGGACAGCGAAGCATTATTAGCGGCGGGTTACCAGATTCAGCGTCTGGCAATGCTTGATATGTTCCCGCACACTGGGCATCTGGAATCAATGGCGTTGTTTGAACACAACTGATGAGTTTCGGCTTGTCGAATTCGACAGGCAAGGGTCCCTAAAGGAGAGGACAATGGTTGCGGTAAGAAGTGCACATCTCAATAAAGCTGGTGAGTTTGACCCACAAAAATGGATCGCAAGTCTGGGGATTGCCAGCCAGCAGTCGTGTGAACGCTTAACCGAAACCTGGGCTTATTGTCTGCGCACCACCACGGGGCATCCTGATGCCGAGCTGCTGCTGTGGCGCGGCGTGGAGATGGTGGAAATCCTCTCCATGCTGAGCATGGATATTGACACTCTGCTTGCCGCCATGCTGTTCCCGCTGGCCGACGCTGAAGTGGTTTCCGAAGAGGTGCTGCGCGAAAGCGTCGGTAACTCGATCGTGTCGCTGATCCACGGCGTGCGCGACATGGCGGCCATCCGCCAGCTTAAAGCTACCCACACGGATTCCGTCTCGTCCGAACAGGTCGATAACGTTCGCCGTATGCTGCTGGCCATGGTGGATGACTTCCGCTGCGTGGTCATAAAGCTTGCCGAACGTGTTGCCCATCTGCGGGAAGTGAAGGACGCGCCGGAAGACGAGCGCGTGCTGGCGGCGAAAGAGTGCACCAATATCTATGCCCCTCTGGCAAACCGTCTGGGTATCGGGCAGCTGAAATGGGAGCTGGAAGATTACTGCTTCCGCTACCTGCACCCGGCAGAATACAAACGCATTGCTAAACTGCTGCACGAACGCCGTATCGACCGGGAACACTACATCGAGGAGTTTGTCGGCGGCTTACGTAAGTCAATGAAAGAAGAGGGCGTGAAGGCCGAAGTTTATGGCCGTCCGAAGCATATCTACAGCATCTGGCGCAAAATGCAGAAAAAGCATCTCGCCTTTGATGAGCTGTTCGATGTGCGCGCCGTGCGTATCGTTGCCGAGCGTTTGCAGGACTGCTACGCCGCACTGGGGATTGTTCACACCCATTACCGTCACATGCCGGATGAGTTTGACGATTACGTCGCCAATCCGAAGCCGAACGGCTATCAGTCGATCCACACCGTGGTTCTGGGGCCGGGCGGTAAACCGGTCGAAATCCAGATCCGTACCAAACAGATGCACGAAGAGTCCGAGCTTGGGGTTGCCGCCCACTGGAAGTACAAAGAGGGCACCTCAGGCGGGGCGCGTTCCGGCCACGAAGATCGCATCGCCTGGCTGCGTAAGCTGATTGCGTGGCAGGAAGAGATGGCCGACTCCGGCGAGATGCTTGATGAAGTACGCAGCCAGGTCTTTGATGACCGGGTCTATGTCTTTACGCCGAAAGGCGATGTGGTTGACCTGCCGGCAGGCTCAACGCCGCTCGACTTCGCGTACCACATCCACAGTGACGTGGGGCATCGCTGCATCGGCGCTAAAATCGGCGGTCGTATTGTGCCCTTTACCTACCAGTTGCAGATGGGCGACCAGATTGAAATCATTACCCAGAAGCAGCCAAACCCAAGCCGCGACTGGCTTAACCCGAACCTGGGCTACGTCACCACCAGCCGCGGGCGCTCTAAAATTCACGCCTGGTTCCGCAAACAGGATCGTGACAAAAACATTCTGGCTGGCCGTCAGATCCTCGACGACGAGCTGGAACATCTGGGCATTCACCTGAAAGAGGCAGAAAAGCAGCTGCTGCCGCGCTACAACTTCAACGAGCTGGATGAGCTGTTGGCCGCCATCGGCGGCGGGGATATTCGTCTTAACCAGATGGTGAATTTCCTGCAGGCGCAGTTCAACAAACCGAGCGCGGCTGAGCAGGATGCGGCGGCGCTGAAGCAGCTTCAGCAGAAGAGCTACACCCCGCAGCACCGCAGTAAAGAAAAAGACAACGGTCGGGTGGTGGTGGAAGGCGTCGGTAACCTGATGCACCACATTGCCCGCTGCTGCCAGCCAATTCCGGGTGACGAGATCGTCGGCTTTATCACCCAGGGGCGCGGGATCTCTATCCACCGCGCGGATTGCGATCAGCTGGATGATTTACAGTCCCACGCGCCGGAACGTATCGTCGATGCGGTGTGGGGCGAGAGTTACTCCGCGGGCTATTCGCTGGTGGTGCGGGTTTCTGCCAACGATCGCAGCGGCCTGCTGCGGGATATCACCACCATTCTGGCGAACGAAAAGGTCAACGTGCTGGGTGTTGCCAGCCGCAGCGACACCCGTCAGCAGCTCGCCACCATCGATATGACTATCGAAATCTATAACCTGCAGGTGCTGGGCCGGGTGCTCGGCAAGCTGAACCAGGTACCCGATGTCATCGACGCCCGTCGTCTGCACGGCGGATAGTCACACCTTCTTTTGTAGGCCGGGTAAGGCGCAGCCGCCACCCGGCATTTTTTTTATCAGGACCGAATTATGAATCAAATTGACCGCCTGCTCGGCATTATGCAACGCCTGCGCGACCCGGAAACCGGCTGTCCGTGGGACAAAGAGCAGACTTTTGCCACCATCGCCCCCTATACCCTGGAAGAGACCTACGAAGTGCTGGACGCCATCTCCCGGGAAGATTTTGACGATCTGCGCGGCGAACTGGGTGACCTGCTGTTCCAGGTGGTGTTTTACGCGCAAATGGCCCAGGAAGAAGGGCGCTTTGATTTCAACGATATCTGTGCCGCCATCAGCGATAAGCTGGAACGCCGCCACCCGCACATCTTTGGCGATGCCAGCGCTGAAAACAGCACCGAAGTGCTGGCACGCTGGGAGCAGATCAAAAGCGCCGAACGCGCTGAAAAATCTCAGCATTCGGCGCTGGACGATATCCCGTTAAGCCTGCCTGCGCTGATGCGTGCCCATAAGATCCAGAAACGCTGCTCGACGGTCGGGTTTGACTGGACTTCTTTAGGCCCGGTGCTCGACAAAGTGCATGAAGAGATCGACGAGGTGATGCACGAAGCGCAACAGGCGGTCGTGGATCAGGATAAGCTGGAAGAGGAGATGGGCGATCTGCTGTTTGCTACTGTCAATCTCTCACGTCATTTAGGGGTCAAAGCCGAAGTGGCGTTGCAAAAAGCTAACCTCAAATTCGAACGTCGCTTCCGGGAAGTGGAACGCATTATCGCCGCCCGTGGCCTGGAAATGACCGGTGTGGACCTCGAGGCGATGGAAGAAGTGTGGCAGGAAGTAAAACGCCAGGAATCTGATCTCTAACGGTTTTTTGCGATCAAGCGCAATTTGTGTGATTTTTTAAATGACAAGCGCTTGATTTGCGTCAAAAACATTTACCCAAAAGGGGCTATTTTCTCACTCCCAATATGAGTCAAAGCCTGAGACAGGAGACGGAGAATGAAAGTTTGTGGCGCTCGCCGTGTTCGGGTATACTACTTTCCCGTCCTGGTTATTCCATCGTTTCACCCTAACTTCTCAGGTTCAGCATGACAACGAACTATATTTTTGTGACCGGCGGGGTTGTATCCTCTCTGGGTAAAGGCATTGCCGCAGCCTCCCTCGCAGCCATTCTTGAAGCCCGTGGCCTCAATGTGACCATGATGAAGCTGGATCCGTACATCAACGTCGATCCAGGTACCATGAGCCCGATCCAGCACGGGGAAGTGTTCGTTACTGAAGACGGCGCTGAAACCGATCTGGACTTGGGTCACTATGAGCGCTTCATTCGCACCAAAATGACCCGTCGTAACAACTTCACGACTGGCCGTATCTACTCCGACGTTCTGCGCAAAGAGCGCCGTGGCGACTATCTGGGCGCCACCGTACAGGTTATTCCGCACATCACCAACGCCATTAAAGAGCGCATCATTGCCGGTGGCGAAGGTCACGACGTGGTGCTGGTTGAGATCGGCGGTACTGTCGGTGATATCGAATCCCTGCCGTTCCTTGAAGCCATTCGTCAGCTGGCGGTGGATATCGGTCGTGAACACGCGCTGTTCATGCACCTGACCCTGGTGCCATATATGGCTGCCGCAGGTGAAGTGAAAACCAAACCGACTCAGCACTCCGTTAAAGAGCTGCTTTCCATCGGTATTCAGCCTGATATCCTGGTTTGCCGCTCCGATCGTGCGGTACCGGCCAACGAACGTGCGAAAATTGCATTGTTCTGTAACGTGCCAGAAAAAGCCGTTATTTCAATGAAAGATGTCGATTCCATTTATAAAATCCCGGGCCTGTTGAAATCACAGGGTCTGGACGATTATATTTGTAAACGATTCAGCTTGAACTGTCCGGAAGCTAACCTGTCAGAATGGGAACAGGTTATTTATGAAGAAGCGAACCCGGCAGGCGAAGTGACTATCGGTATGGTCGGCAAGTACATTGAACTGCCGGACGCCTATAAGTCAGTTATCGAAGCGCTGAAACACGGTGGCCTGAAGAACCGCGTAACCGTCAACATCAAGCTGATTGATTCGCAGGATGTTGAAACCCGCGGTGTCGAAATTCTGAAAGATCTGGATGCTATTCTGATCCCTGGCGGCTTCGGCTACCGTGGCGTTGAAGGCAAGATCGCTACCGCACGCTATGCGCGTGAAAACAATATTCCTTACCTCGGCATTTGCCTGGGTATGCAGGTTGCGCTGATTGAATTTGCTCGCAACGTGGTGGGTATGGAAAACGCGAACTCTACGGAATTTGTGCCAGACTGTAAGTACCCTGTTGTGGCGCTTATCACCGAATGGCGCGACGAAGAAGGTAACGTTGAAGTCCGTACCGAGAAGAGCGATCTGGGTGGCACGATGCGTCTGGGTTCTCAGGCCTGTCAGCTTTCCGACGATAGCCTGGTACGTCAGATGTACGGTGCGCCGACAATTACTGAGCGCCACCGTCACCGTTATGAAGTCAACAACCTGCTGTTGAAACAAATTGAAGCTGCGGGTCTGCGTATTGCGGGCCGCTCCGGGGATGATCAGTTGGTCGAGATCATCGAAGTGCCGAACCACCCATGGTTCGTCGCATGTCAGTTCCACCCGGAATTTACTTCTACGCCGCGTGATGGACATCCGCTGTTTGCTGGCTTTGTGAAAGCCGCTAATGAGTTCCAGAAGCGTCAGGCGAAGTAAGAAAAGTTAGAACGGCAACGCGTACCAAAGGTACGCGTTGTTTGTCTGGAGTTTTAGTTTAACTTGTACTGAGGAAAATCTAATGTCCAAAATCGTTAAAGTCATCGGTCGTGAAATCATCGACTCCCGTGGTAACCCGACTGTTGAAGCCGAAGTACACCTGGAAGGTGGTTTCGTCGGTATGGCAGCTGCGCCGTCAGGTGCTTCTACTGGTTCCCGCGAAGCGCTGGAACTGCGCGATGGCGACAAATCCCGTTTCCTGGGCAAAGGCGTAACCAAAGCTGTTGGCGCGGTTAACGGTCCAATTGCACAGGCAATCCTTGGCAAAGACGCCAAAGACCAGGCTGGCATCGATAAAATCATGATCGATCTGGACGGTACTGAAAACAAATCTAACTTCGGTGCGAACGCAATCCTGGCTGTTTCCCTGGCGAACGCCAAAGCAGCAGCTGCTTCTAAAGGTCAGCCACTGTTCGAACACATCGCTGAACTGAACGGCACTCCAGGCAAATACTCTATGCCAGTTCCGATGATGAACATCATCAACGGCGGTGAGCACGCAGACAACAACGTTGATATTCAGGAATTCATGATTCAGCCAGTTGGCGCGAAAACCCTGAAAGAAGCGGTACGTATGGGTTCTGAAGTGTTCCACAACCTGGCTAAAGTTCTGAAAGCTAAAGGTATGAACACCGCAGTTGGTGACGAAGGTGGTTATGCACCTAACCTGGGTTCCAACGCCGAAGCACTGGCTGTAATCGCTGAAGCGGTTAAAGCAGCAGGCTACGAACTGGGCACCGACATCACTCTGGCGATGGACTGCGCAGCTTCTGAATTCTACAAAGACGGTAAATACGTTCTGGCTGGCGAAGGCAACAAAGCGTTCACCTCCGAAGAGTTCACTCACTTCCTGGAAGACCTGACCAAACAGTACCCAATCGTCTCTATCGAAGACGGTCTGGACGAATCTGACTGGGATGGTTTCGCATACCAGACCAAAGTACTGGGCGACAAAATCCAGCTGGTTGGTGACGATCTGTTCGTAACCAACACCAAGATCCTGAAAGAAGGTATCGAGAAAGGCATCGTTAACTCCATCCTGATCAAATTCAACCAGATCGGTTCTCTGACCGAAACTCTGGCTGCGATCAAAATGGCGAAAGACGCTGGCTACACTGCCGTTATCTCTCACCGTTCAGGCGAAACTGAAGACGCTACCATCGCTGACCTGGCTGTTGGTACCGCTGCTGGCCAGATCAAAACCGGTTCTATGAGCCGTTCTGACCGTGTTGCTAAATACAACCAGCTGATTCGTATCGAAGAAGCGCTGGGCGAAAAAGCACCATACAACGGCCGTAAAGAGATCAAAGGTCAGTAATCCTGAACCTTAATCTTTAGAAAAACCCGCTTCGGCGGGTTTTTTTTTTATCATCACATCGTCGGTACGCTATGACTTGTGCATACCGCTTGTTCAATAATTTCTGCAGCCCGTGCTGCCCCTCCGGCGTTTATCAGCTGAGTCTGGAGGGCGGTGATGCGCTGTGTGTACTGCTTATTTTCCAGCAGGTCGAGAAGATGCTGACTGAGCGTGCGGCTCGGCGAAAAACGGCAGGCCTTAAGGCCAATGCCGCTGAAGACCACTCGGGCTGCGACGCCTGGCTGATCAAATGCCAGCGGCACGGCGAGGATAGGCGTGGCGGTGGCGATGGCATCCATAACCGTATTCAGTCCTGCGTGGGTGATGACGGCGCTGGCATCACGTAATACCGCCAGCTGATCGGCAAATCCTACAATTTGCGTTCCCGCACGCGCCAGCCGGGCGGTTTGACTTGCATTTAGTCCGTCGCAGTGGGCAATAAGCAAGGGCACTCCAGCCTGTCGACAGGCGCGGGCAATCTTGCGGAACAGTCCATAGCGGTAGCCCTGGATCGTGCCTAATGACGCAAAAACAAACGGCTTCTTTTTGCCGTATGAAATCGTTGGCGGCTCGTAGCGTAGCGGGCCTACCGCATGGAAGCAGGTGGGCAAGGTGCGTGGGAAATCAAAGCCTGGAATGGTCTGGCTGATTTGCGCCAACGGCGACAGGCATTGATCTGGTCTGCTGCGCGGAGGCAGACCAAACGCCCGGGCATGACGGGCAATGACCCGGCCCTGTCTTGACATCAGCCAGTCATAAACATCCGCGCTGGAGGCGTATAATTTCCGGTAGCGCTCGCTGGTGCCATAGCGAAAAGGCATTACTGGCAGGGGGATGGTGTTATCCCGGTTTACCGGCAGGGCGCAGCAGACGGAGATAAAGGGCAGGTTGAGCGCTTGTGCAACCAGCCCTCCTGCCGGCTCCATCTGATCGACAATCACGGCGTCAATATTGTGCTGTCGGAAGGCGAGGGGCAGTTCACGGCACAGCATATCGGTAACGCTTGCCATACCTGATATCAGGTGAAAAAAACCCGGCTCTTGCATCGCAAACGGCGTCGGGTAACCCACAGCGATAAAGTGCGCCTGCGGTTCCGTGAGCAAGGTGCGAGCCTCTTCCTGCTGAAAAAAAGTGACTCGATGGCCACGCACGATAAGGTGTTTTGCCAGTGCTTCCATAGCGTGCATATGGCTGTATAACGGTAGCGTTATTACCGCAAAATGGCTCATTCTGCTTGTCCAGTATTCTGATGGCTACTCAGTCAAGGGGGTTAACGTCGACGCGTGCCGGATGGGCGATATCTTAAAAGCGTAGCGTAAGTTTTAAGATTTTTAACATTCCCTTCTGACAACGGCTTCTACCTTAAGGCTGTTAGCCTGGCTATCCTTAAACTGACAGGAATAAAATCGTGGCCGGGGTTGTTTTGCCTGATTATGTGCGATCTGCAATAATGCCCACCCATAAATCTGACCAGAGATAACTATGCAGTACCCGATTAATGAAATGTTCCAGACCCTGCAAGGCGAGGGTTACTTCACCGGCGTTCCCGCTATCTTCATTCGTCTGCAGGGATGCCCGGTGGGTTGTGCCTGGTGTGATACCAAACATACCTGGGAAACGCTGGCGGATCGGGAAGTGTCACTGTTCAGCATTCTGGCCAAAACGAAAGAGAGCGATAAATGGGGCGCAGCAAACCCGGACGATCTGCTGGCGATTATTGGTCGTCAGGGCTGGACGGCGCGCCACGTGGTGATCACCGGCGGGGAACCCTGCATTCACGATCTCATGCCGCTAACCACTCTGCTGGAGAGCAACGGCTTTAGCTGCCAGATTGAGACCAGCGGTACGCACGAAGTACGCTGTTCCCACACCACCTGGGTGACGGTATCGCCAAAAGTGAATATGCGCGGCGGTTACGACGTGCTCTCTCAGGCGCTGGAGCGTGCCGATGAGATTAAACACCCGGTAGGCCGTGTGCGTGATATCGAAGCGCTGGATGAACTGCTGGTAACGCTGACGGATGACAAACAGCGGGTGATTGCGCTGCAACCCATCAGCCAGAAAGAAGATGCCACCCGTCTGTGCATTGAGACCTGTATTGCCCGTAACTGGCGTCTGTCGATGCAAACGCATAAGTACCTGAATATTGCTTAAAAAAAAGCCCGGTTAAACCGGGCTTTTTTTTACTCGCCGCGATAAACGCAGCCAGCCGTACAAGTCTCTTTGATCATCACTGCGCTCAGCAGGGGCACCAGTGGCTTAATCTCATCCCAGATCCACTTCGCCAGCACTTCGCTGGTTGGATTCTCAAGCCCCGGAATATCATTCAGATAGTAGTGATCGAGGCGGTCATAGGTCGGTTTAAACGCGGCCTTTAACTCAGCAAAATCCATGATCCAACCGGTATGGGGATCGACTTCACCCGTGATCTCCAGGCGCACCATAAAGGAGTGCCCGTGCAGGCGACCACATTTATGGCCTTCCGGGACGTGAGGGAGATGGTGGGCGGCTTCGAAGATGAAATCTTTAAACAGTGTGGTGGACATCATGAACTCTCAAAAATGCGTAAAAAACCGCCGCATAATACCGGAAAGCACCTTTTTTATCATTACCTAAAACGGCCATTCACCCCCGGCTGGCTTTTCGTGGTTATCAAACCCATTTTTATCTTTTATTTTCATACGGTTAATTAATCGTTTTTATCGTTAAGAACGATAGCAAAAACAGGTTAGTCCATTTGGTTATTTATTATTTCCATCCTGTCTTTAATTGTTATGATCCGCGCCGTTAACCTTACACTCTGTTCTGTCTTTCAGATAAAAATTCAGCTTTGCTACTGGAACATAACGACGCATGACAACACAGGCCCCACCTTCAAATTTGCTTCCCCTGAACCCGGAGCAACTGGCACGCCTGCAGGCAGCCACCACTGATTTTTCGCCAACCCAGCTTGCCTGGGTCTCCGGTTATTTCTGGGGAATGCTCAATCAACAGCCGGGTGCTGTGGTGAGTGCTCCGGCTGCGGCCGTTGAGATCCCGGCCATTACGCTTATTTCCGCTTCGCAAACCGGCAATGCCCGTCGCGTGGCGGAAGCCCTGCGGGACGATCTGCTCGCGGCCAAACTGAACGTGAACCTGGTGAACGCCGGGGATTATAAATTTAAGCAAATCGCGTCAGAAAAACTGGTTGTCGTTGTGACCTCAACCCAGGGCGAAGGTGAGCCGCCTGAAGAAGCGGTTGCGCTGCATAAATTCCTGTTCTCGAAAAAAGCGCCAAAACTGTCGGGTACCGCCTTTGCGGTCTTTGGCCTGGGCGACTCCTCCTACGAATTCTTCTGTCAGTCGGGCAAAGATTTTGACAGTAAGCTGGCCGAACTGGGTGGTGAGCGCCTGCTGGATCGCGTTGATACCGACGTTGAATACCAGGCCGCGGCTGCCGAATGGCGCGCGCGCATTGTCGATGTGCTGAAAGCCCGTGTGCCGAAAGAGACCCCTGCGCAGGCCGCCATCACCGCCACTGGCGCGGTAAACGATATTCACACCAGCCCATACACCAAAGAAGCCCCGCTGACGGCGAGCCTCTCGGTTAACCAGAAAATTACCGGTCGCGACTCGGAAAAAGACGTGCGCCATATCGAAATCGATCTGGGTGACTCCGGTCTGCGTTACCAGCCGGGCGATGCCCTTGGTGTCTGGTATCAGAACGATCCGGCGCTGGTGAAAGAGCTGGTGGAGCTGCTGTGGCTGAAAGGTGACGAGCCGGTATCAGTAGACGGCAAAACTCTGCCGCTCTCTGAAGCGCTGCAGTGGCATTTTGAGCTGACCGTGAATACCGCGAACATCGTCGAAAACTACGCCACCCTGACCCGCAGCGAATCCCTGCTACCGCTGGTGGGTGATAAAGCCAAACTGCAACAGTACGCCGCGACCACGCCAATCGTGGATATGGTGCGTTTTGCGCCAGCACAGCTGGATGCGAATGCGTTAATCGGCCTGCTGCGCCCATTGACGCCGCGTCTGTACTCCATCGCCTCTGCCCAGGCCGAGGTGGAAAGCGAAGTCCACGTCACTGTAGGCGTGGTGCGTTACGACATCGAAGGGCGTGCCCGTGCCGGTGGTGCATCCAGCTTCCTGGCGGATCGTGTAGAAGAAGAGGGCGAAGTACGGGTCTTTATCGAGCATAACGACAACTTCCGTCTGCCTGCAAACCCGGAAACCCCGGTGATTATGATTGGCCCGGGCACAGGCATTGCGCCGTTCCGCGCCTTTATGCAGCAGCGCGCCGCCGACGAAGCGCCAGGCAAAAACTGGCTGTTCTTTGGCAACCCGCACTTCACCGAAGATTTCCTCTACCAGGTGGAGTGGCAGCGCTACGTGAAAGAAGGCGTGCTGAGCCGTATCGATCTGGCCTGGTCACGCGATCAAAAACAAAAAATATACGTACAAGACAAACTGCGCGAACAGGGCGCAGAGCTGTGGCGCTGGATCAATGACGGTGCCCATATTTATGTCTGCGGCGACGCCAATCGCATGGCGAAAGACGTTGAGCAGGCGTTGCTGGAAGTGATTGCTGAATTCGGTGGCATGGATACTGAATCGGCGGATGAATTTTTAAGTGAGCTGCGCGTCGAGCGCCGTTATCAGCGAGATGTCTACTAATGAGCGAAAAACATCCTGGCCCTCTGGTGGTCGAAGGCAAACTGTCTGATGCCGAGCGCATGAAGGTTGAAAGCAACTATCTGCGTGGCACCATTGCCGAAGATTTAAATGACGGTCTGACCGGTGGTTTCAAAGGCGACAACTTCCTGCTGATCCGTTTCCACGGCATGTACCAGCAGGACGATCGCGATATTCGCGCCGAACGTGCTGAACAGAAGCTGGAGCCGCGTCATGCGATGCTGCTGCGCTGCCGTCTGCCGGGTGGCATCATCACCACCAAACAGTGGCAGGCGATCGACAAGTTCGCCCATGACAACACTATTTACGGCAGCATCCGTCTGACCAACCGTCAGACCTTCCAGTTCCACGGCATTCTGAAGAAGAACGTGAAGCCGGTACACCAGATGCTGCACTCCGTTGGGCTGGACGCCTTAGCGACCGCCAACGACATGAACCGTAACGTGCTCTGTACGTCGAACCCGTATGAGTCCGAACTGCATGCCGAAGCTTACGAGTGGGCGAAGAAGATCTCCGAGCATCTGCTGCCGCGTACCCGCGCCTATGCCGAGATCTGGCTGGATCAGGAAAAGGTCGCGACAACTGACGAAGAGCCGATCCTCGGCCAGACCTATCTGCCGCGTAAGTTCAAAACCACGGTGGTGATCCCGCCGCAGAACGATATCGATCTGCATGCCAACGACATGAACTTCGTGGCGATTGCCGAGAACGGCAAGCTGGTGGGCTTTAACCTGCTGGTTGGCGGCGGTCTCTCTATCGAACACGGTAACAAGAATACCTACGCCCGGACCGCGAGCGAGTTTGGTTATTTGCCGCTGGAGCACACCCTGGCGGTGGCCGAAGCGGTAGTGACCACCCAGCGCGACTGGGGCAACCGTACCGATCGTAAAAACGCAAAAACCAAATACACGCTGGAGCGCGTGGGCGTTGAGACCTTTAAAGCGGAAGTGGAGCGTCGCGCAGGCATCAAGTTTGAGCCGATCCGCCCGTACGAATTCACCGGTCGCGGCGATCGTATTGGCTGGGTAAAAGGTATCGACGATAAATGGCACCTGACGCTGTTTATTGAAAACGGTCGTATCCTGGATTATCCGGGTCGCCCGCTGAAAACTGGCCTGCTGGAAATTTCGAAGATCCACCAGGGCGAGTTCCGTATCACCGCCAACCAGAACCTGATCATTGCCGGCGTGCCGGAAAGTCAGAAAGCGAAGATCGAGAAGCTGGCGCGGGATCATGCCCTGATGGACGCGGTAAAACCGCAGCGTGAAAACTCGATGGCCTGTGTCTCCTTCCCGACCTGTCCGCTGGCGATGGCCGAAGCCGAGCGTTTCCTGCCGTCGTTCACCGACAAAGTGGAAGCGGTGCTGGAAAAACACGGCATTCCTGACGAGCACATTGTTATGCGCGTCACCGGCTGCCCGAACGGCTGTGGCCGCGCGATGCTGGCGGAGCTGGGTCTGGTGGGCAAAGCGCCAGGGCGTTACAACCTGCACCTGGGCGGGAATCGCAGCGGGACGCGCATTCCACGTATGTATCGCGAGAACATAACGGAATCAGAGATTCTGGTTTCGATCGACGAGTTGGTCGGGCGCTGGGCGAAAGAGCGCGAAGCGGGTGAAGGCTTCGGTGACTTTACGGTGCGTGCGGGCATCATTCGCCCGGTGCTCGATCCCGCAAGGGATTTCTGGGAGTAACTACGAGAGGTAATTATGTCCGTACTCGATCTAAACGCCCTTAACGAGCAGCCAAAAGTCGAGCGCATTCTGGCGCTGGCCGAAACCAATGCTCAGCTGGAAAAGCTGGACGCGGAAGGGCGTGTCGCCTGGGCGCTGGAAAACCTGCCTGGTGAATATGTGCTCTCCTCGAGCTTTGGTATCCAGGCGGCGGTCAGTTTGCATCTGGTGAATAAGATCCGTCCGGACATTCCGGTGATCCTCACCGACACCGGCTACCTGTTCCCGGAAACCTATCAGTTTATTGATGAGCTGACGGACAAGCTCAAGCTGAACCTCAAAGTCTACCGCGCCGAACAGAGCGCTGCCTGGCAGGAAGCACGCTATGGCAAGCTGTGGGAGCAGGGCGTGGAAGGCATTGAGAAATATAATGCGATCAACAAGGTCGAGCCGATGAACCGGGCGCTCTCTGAGCTTAACGCAAAAACCTGGTTCGCCGGGTTGCGCCGCGATCAGTCAGGAAGCCGGGCGAGTTTACCGGTGCTGGCGATCCAGCGCGGCGTGTTCAAAGTGCTGCCGATTATCGACTGGGACAACCGGACCGTTTATCAGTACCTGCAACAGCATGGCCTGAAATACCATCCCCTGTGGGATCAGGGCTATCTGTCGGTTGGTGATACCCACACCACCCGCAAATGGGAGCCGGGCATGGCGGAAGAAGAGACCCGCTTCTTTGGCCTCAAGCGCGAGTGTGGATTGCACGAAGGGTAATTGACGTGTTTCTCTCTAGCCCTTGCTGCCAGGCAAGGGCTTTTTATTGCAAGTTAATAGAAAATAACTTTTCTAAGTCTGTTTAAATCTAAAGTTACTCAATGTAATTAACGTTAAGCATTAATTCTCACTTCGGTTATTATCAGGCAGATTTATTTAATTAAATGATGTTAATTTTCTATGGCTGCTGTCTGGTGGCTCAGGAATTATTGTCTTCTCCGCACCAGCCCGCATAAAGCTGAGAGCCAGTGCCAGGCGATCGGGCTTTTGTTTCCATCGAGGAGAGGCGGCGTACTGGCAAACAAAGGGTGCGTGTCAGCAGGCGCAAAAAAAGATTTAGGGGCGGATTAACCGCCCTTTTTTTATGCTGTTACACGCTCGTTCCACGCGTCTGAGTGCTGAATGTTACCATCACAATAACGCCAGGTTATTTTTTCATAGCGCAATTGAATACCCTCATTATGATTATGTATCGCATGCGCTGGCTCTTTGCAGTTTTGCATTACAGGGGTGATGCTCACGATACGGACATTTTCAAGAAGCATGTTGAAATACTCCACTTCCTGGCCCGCGTCGTTGATCTTGTACCATTTGATCTCTGCGCTTTTAAGGGTCTGACCGGTGCTTACCGCCTTGTAGAGATACGGACTGGAGCTATCGAACTCTTTTTCAATGACGAGCGGCGCATGTACGCGCGTGCCTGTTATTTTGCCGGTGTTGTTGTCGGTTGGTACTAAGAGACCGTGACTAAAAGAAAGCACCTCAATGCTCCCCTCTCGATTCTTTACATCAACAGATCCCTTAATGTGCGCGCCGCCGTCGTCTTTGAGCCATAAATAAGCAGGAATGGGCATTTTAAACTCCTTTTTGTGAAACGCTCATTAACTGATAAAAAGCGAAAGGGCGTGATACAAATTGTGTTATTTGTGACGGCTATTATTAGCTATAACAAATTGATTTATAGTATAAAAAGAATACTAAGTAGAGTTGATCTCGGACAGTACGCCGCGCCTTCCAGGCGTTTAATTTTTCCCTTTTCACAAAGGGAATATCAATATGGCTTGTATACCGATTTACCCGCCCCGTGGACTGGAAATACTGAAAGATCATATCAAACAGGCTCGCGCCCGACGCGAAGTTCAAAACATGGCCACGCCATTAACCTATATCTGGTTTTATCAGCGCGTAAGAAACCGCGGGCCGTGGGATTACAAACAGAAAAATAAGGTGTGGGAAAACTACGGTAATTTCCATTACGGGGCGGTTGGCTATGCAGCGGGTATCCCTGCCGAAATTTTACATACAGCCGCTGGCGCGGCCCAGGGGGTTGCAAAAACATCTGAGCCAGCATGGGGGAATTTCTTGCAGGGGCCACCGTTTGGGGATGACCCACACGATCAGTTTTGGATTAAGCAAGGCATAGACTATGTTAAACAGCACCACCTTTAAGGTCTTGCACTGGATCGCCACAATTCTAATGGCCCTGGTGATCGCTATTTATTGTTATTTCCAGCATGTCCAGCGCATAACAGTGCGGGATCAGCTCTACGAAGTGCGCCAGCTTACACCCCGCACCTGGCTCTACATCACACAATATAAAGACTCAAACATGACTACCGGTGAGGTGTATCGCTATTTTTTAGCGAGCAAGTTGGAGGGCGATCCGCTGGTGGCGCTTGAAAAACAGCATATCGCTCCTACGCTAACTGCGAACACCTCGCGCGCAAAAGTGGACGGTATCGGCAATAACGTCTCGTTTACTGTTTACGGTACTGTATATGACTTCATGTCGACTGCATTTTTTTATGATGCAGAAGGGATCGCCGTTTCGCCATCTATAGACCTCACCGCTCGCGGAGAAGGGTGGGACAGGGGTAAGTTCAGCCGATAAATCGTCTTCCCCGCCTTAGCGGGGATAACCCACGACTAATCTTACTCCGTATAAAAATAAACAGAAAAATGCCCAGGCACCGTTTGGGTGATGCACTTTATCAGGCTTTTTTCCCCGCTTTCGCCAGTTCCTTCACCAGTGGCAGCATAATGCGCACCACGTCCCGGCTGCGGTGTTCAATCCGCTGCGGGAGGGCCTCGTCGATATGCTGCAGATTATCCAGCCTGACGTTATGCCAGCTTGAACCCTGCGGGAAGGCTTTTGATTTTGCCCGCTGCTGATAACCGTCTTTCTTACCCAATGACCAGTTAGTGGCTTCAACATACAGCACCGGGATCCCGGCTTTATCGAAAACTTCACCGTCATTACAGCATCCGGTGCCTTTCGGGTACGCGGCGTTACCTCCCGGGTTGGTCGCGGCAAAAATCCCGTGGGCGCGGGCAATCGCCAGCGCGCGGTCGCGGGTCAATTTACGCACCGGGGCAGGGGTGGTTTTTCCGCTGTTAAAATAGAGTTTATCGCCCACGATTAAGTTATCGAGGTTAATCACCAGCAGGGTATTTTTCTTCTCGGCCTGGCTCATGCGGTTGAGTACGTTCTCGGCGCCGAGGCGTCCCTCTTCTTCGCCGCTGGTGGCGATAAAGCGGATGCTGTACTGCGTTTGAATATCTTTCAGCTTATCGGCCAGCTCCAGCATCACCCCGACACCCGCAGCATTATCATCGATACCCTGTAACGTCAGGCCGCCGAGATTGTTATCGGCATCGCTGTCGCTCATCGGCGCATACGTATCCAGATGCGCCAGGATAATAATTTGTTGTTCGGCTTTACCTTCATGGGCAGCAATCACGGTGCTGCCAGTCACGTTGTGCCAGTTTTTGCTCTGGTTACGTGAGGTATAGATATAGCGGCTCTGGAAGGTGCGGATATCGCTCTGGTAACCCATTTCAGCGAACTGCTGCCGCACATAATCAGCGGAGAGCATTTCGGCGGGGGTGCCGGTCATACGGCCCGGGAAAAAGGTGGCAATATGACGCGCCTGCATCGCGGCGATCTCACCCAGAGGGGGCGTTTTAGCCTGAACCGTTCCGATCAAGCAAACGCCGAGCGCCAAAGCAGCGATACGGTGGCGCATTGCGGAAAACATAGTGAGTCCTTAAAAAATCGAGCAAAATTTTAACGCGCTTAGTATGAAACTGTGATCGCGCTTACACAATTTGAATTGCTCTTAAATGCCCGTAATTACGCGTGTTAAGCACTTTTTGATATTTGCTTTTCCATAGCGTTATTCCATTGAGTAACTACTCATTCCAATTCGTAATTTCATTCGTTCTGAGCAGCCCCCTATAGTCCCACTATTCCAGGTTGTTAGCGAGTTGTAGCATTGTGGATTACCTTCCTTTATTTGCTGCCGTAAAAGACCGTCCGGTACTGGTGATCGGCACGGGCGAAATCGCCGAGCGCAAAATTGCCTTTTTACACCGGGCAGGCGCGCGCGTGCAGGTCGTTGCTGAAGCGGACTTTGATGAAGCGCAAATCGACAATGTGGTGCTGGTGATTGCCGCAACCGAAAACCGGGCGCTCAACCAGCGCATCTCTGATGCCGCCCACGCCCGTCACCGTCTGGTGAACGTGGTGGACGATCAGCCGCTGTGCTCCTTTATCTTCCCGTCGATTGTCGATCGCTCGCCGCTGCTGGTGGCAATCTCCTCCGGCGGCACAGCCCCTGTGCTGGCGCGCGTATTGCGTGAAAAAATTGAAGCACTGCTGCCAACCAGCCTGGGCCGGATGGCAGAAAAAGCCGGCTTCTGGCGTAACCATCTGAAAACCCGCCTGACCAGCGTGGCAGAACGCCGTCGCTTCTGGGAGCGCGTGTTTCGCGGCCGCTTTGCCAGCCTGATGCAGGCGGGTAATGAGACGGCGGCACAGAAAATCCTTGAAGACGAACTGGATAACCCGGGCAGCACCTGTGGCGAGATTATTCTCGTCGGGGCGGGGCCAGGGGATGCCGGATTACTGACGTTGCGTGGCCTGCAGGTACTCCAGGATGCGGATGTGGTGTTCTATGACCATCTGGTGACAGATGGCATACGTGAGCTGATTCGTCGTGACGCCGAGCAGATCTGCGTTGGCAAACGTGCGGGCCAGCACGCTGTGCCGCAGCATGAAACTAATCAGATGTTGATTGACGCGGCGAAAGCAGGTAAGACCGTGGTGCGTCTCAAAGGGGGCGATCCGTTTATCTTTGGCCGCGGCGGCGAAGAGCTACAGGCGGCAGCCGAAGCGGGCGTGCCGTTCCAGGTCGTACCAGGCATCACTGCGGCCTCCGCAGTGACGGCCTATGCCGGCATTCCGCTGACGCACCGGGATTATGCCCAGAGCGTCACCTTTGTCACCGGCCACTACAAGGCCGACAGTACACCGTTCGACTGGACGCATCTGGCGCAAAGCCGTCAGACGCTGGCGATCTACATGGGCACCATGAAGGCAGCGGAAATCAGTGAACAACTTATTCGCCACGGGCGCGATGCAAATACGCCTGTGGCGGTGATATCTCGCGGCACGCGCGTCGATCAGCACGTGGTGACCGGCACATTACAACACCTTGCAACCCTGGCGAAAGACGCCCCGATGCCCGCCCTGATTGTGGTGGGAGAGGTGGTGCAGCTGCACAGCACGCTCGCCTGGTTTCAACACACTACCGACACAGAAGGCTTTGGTTCTTCTGTAGTGACTTTGGCTTAAGGAACGGTTATGGACCAAAAACGACTGACTCACCTGCGGCAACTCGAAGCGGAAAGTATTCATATTATCCGCGAAGTGGCCGCCGAGTTCGCTAATCCGGTAATGATGTACTCCATCGGGAAAGACTCCAGCGTGATGCTCCACCTGGCGCGTAAAGCCTTCTACCCGGGCACGCTGCCATTCCCGCTGCTGCACGTGGATACGGGCTGGAAATTCCGCGAGATGTATGAGTTCCGTGACCGCACCGCCAAAGCCTACGGCTGTGAACTGCTGGTACATAAAAACCCGGAAGGGGTGGCGATGGGCATTAACCCGTTCGTGCACGGCAGCGGGAAACACACCGACATCATGAAGACCGAAGGGTTGAAGCAGGCGCTGAACAAATACGGCTTTGATGCCGCCTTTGGTGGCGCCCGCCGTGATGAAGAGAAATCTCGTGCCAAGGAGCGTATCTACTCCTTCCGCGACCGCTTCCATCGCTGGGATCCGAAGAACCAGCGCCCGGAGCTGTGGCACAACTACAATGGCCAGATTAACAAAGGCGAAAGCATCCGCGTCTTCCCGCTCTCCAACTGGACCGAGCTGGATATCTGGCAGTACATCTATCTGGAAAATATCGAGATTGTGCCTCTGTACCTGGCGGCGGAACGTCCGGTGCTGGAGCGCGACGGCATGCTGATGATGGTGGATGACGATCGTATCGATCTGCAGCCTGGCGAAGTGATCAAAAAGCAGATGGTGCGCTTCCGTACCCTCGGCTGCTGGCCGCTGACCGGCGCGGTGGAATCCAGCGCGCAGACGCTGCCAGAGATCATTGAAGAGATGCTGGTGTCGACCACCAGCGAGCGACAAGGGCGCGTGATTGACCGCGACCAGGCAGGCTCGATGGAGCTGAAGAAACGTCAGGGTTATTTCTAAGGAGCCGCCATGAATACCACTATTGCTCAACAGATTGCGGATGAAGGCGGCGTAGAAGCCTACCTGCACGCACAACAGCATAAAAGCCTGCTGCGTTTTCTGACCTGCGGCAGCGTTGATGACGGCAAAAGCACGCTCATTGGCCGACTGCTGCACGATACCCGTCAGATCTATGAAGATCAGCTCTCATCCCTGCATAACGACAGCAAACGTCACGGCACCCAGGGCGAGAAGCTCGATCTGGCCCTGCTGGTAGATGGCCTGCAGGCGGAGCGCGAGCAGGGCATCACTATCGACGTGGCCTATCGCTATTTCTCCACCGAGAAGCGCAAATTTATCATTGCCGACACCCCGGGGCACGAGCAGTACACCCGTAATATGGCGACCGGTGCCTCAACCTGCGATCTGGCAATCCTGTTAATGGATGCCCGTAAAGGGGTGCTGGATCAGACTCGTCGTCACAGCTTTATCTCCACCTTGCTGGGGATCAAACACCTGGTGGTGGCAGTCAACAAGATGGACCTGGTTAACTTCAGCGAAGAGACGTTTAACGAGATCCGCGAAAGCTATCTCACCTTTGCCGAACAGCTGCCGGGCAACCTCGACATTCGCTTCGTGCCGCTCTCGGCGCTGGAAGGGGATAACGTGGCCTCCCAGAGCGCCAGCATGCCGTGGTACAGCGGCCCGACGCTGCTGGAAGTGTTAGAGACGGTTGAGATCCAGCGCAGCGTTGAGACGCAGCCGATGCGTTTCCCGGTGCAGTACGTTAACCGTCCGAACCTCGATTTCCGCGGCTTCTCCGGCACCCTTGCCTCCGGCAGCGTCCAGGTGGGTCAGCGCGTAAAAGTGTTGCCGTCAGGCGTGGAGTCTGCGATTACCCGCATCGTGACTTTTGATGGCGATCTGCAGGAAGCCGGGGCAGGCGAAGCCGTCACTCTGGTGCTGAAAGACGAAATCGATATTAGCCGCGGCGACCTGCTGGTGGATGCACAGGAGACCTTGCCTGCGGTGCAAAGCGCCGCCATTGATGTGGTGTGGATGGCGGAACAGCCCCTCACCCCGGGCCAGAGCTACGATATCAAAATCGCCGGTAAGAAGACCCGCGCCCGTGTGGACGGCATTCAGTATCAGGTGGATATCAACAATCTGGCGCAGCATAGCGTGGATGCGCTCCCGTTGAACGGCATTGGTCTGGTGGATTTCACTTTCGACGAACCGCTGGTGCTGGATCAGTATCAGCACAACCCGGTGACCGGGGGGTTAATCATTATCGATCGCCTGACCAACGTCACCGTGGGCGCTGGCATGGTGCGCGAGCCGCACGAACAGGCGAGCGTGGTGCCGTCAGAATTCAGCGCCTTTGAACTGGAGCTGAACGCGCTGGTGCGCAAACACTTCCCGCACTGGGGCGCACGCGATCTGCTGGGAGGGAAGTAATGGCGCAGCATGATGAGAACGTCGTCTGGCATCCTCATCCGGTCACCGTAGCCGATCGCGAACAACTCCACGGTCACCGTGGGGTTGTGCTGTGGTTTACCGGGCTTTCTGGCTCCGGTAAATCCACCGTCGCAGGCGCACTGGAAGAGGCGCTGCATAAGTTAGGGGTCAGCACCTATCTGTTGGATGGCGACAATGTGCGTCACGGACTGTGCAGCGATTTGGGCTTTAGCGATGCGGATCGTAAAGAGAACATCCGTCGGGTGGGCGAAGTGGCCAGCCTGATGGCCGATGCCGGGCTGGTGGTGTTAACGGCGTTTATTTCGCCGCACCGTGCCGAGCGGCAGTTCGTGCGCGAGCGCGTCGGCCAGAACCGCTTTATCGAAGTCTTTGTTGATACCCCGCTGGCGATCTGCGAGCAGCGCGATCCGAAAGGGCTGTATAAAAAAGCCCGAGCGGGTGAATTGAAAAATTTCACCGGTATTGACGCAGTTTATGAAACCCCTGATGCGCCCGAAATTCATCTGGAAGGCCAACAATTGGTAACAAATTTAGTGAGCCAATTATTAGACCTGCTCAGACAGGGCGATATTATCAGATCCTGAGATAGTATCGATGGGGGGTGATCCCCCCATTGGTATGTCATGGTCACAGGATCAGCTATGCGAAACAGTGAAAACTACATTATCACCGGGTCGGACAGGGTATCGACAAATGACGAGACGACCTGGTCTTTCCCAGGGGCGATTGTCGGCTTCGCGTCATGGCTGATGGCACTGGGCATCCCGTTCCTGTTTTACGGCAGTAATACGCTGTTCTTTTTCCTCTATACCTGGCCTTTCTTCCTGGCGCTGATGCCCGTTGCTGTAGTGGTCGGGATTGCGCTGCACTCTCTGCTCAACGGCAAGCTGCTCTACAGTTCATTTACTACCGTGATGACGGTGGTGGTGATGGTCGGACTGTTATTTTTGTGGCTCATGGGATAAGTTCAGCCATAATTCAAACCGTCACTAACTGTGACACGGTGTTGGCTTGCGCGAATCTGCAAAAAAAATGTGGTACATTTGCCCGCAATGGTGCGGCATCTCTGTAGCCCCGATGTAGAGTCGTGGGGAAAGTTATGGGATGATGATGCCGTTTTTCAGGGGGCAGGATGGGTAAACTTACGCTGCTGTTGCTGGCTTTGTTGGTCTGGCTTCAGTATTCACTGTGGTTCGGTAAGAACGGTCTACACGACTACAGTCGCGTCAGCGATGACGTGACGGCGCAGCAGGCAACAAACAGCAAACTTAAAGCGCGAAACGATCAGCTGTTTGCGGAAATTGACGATCTCAATGGCGGACAAGAAGCCATTGAAGAGCGCGCGCGCAACGAACTCAGCATGACTAAGCCGGGCGAAACCTTCTATCGTCTGGTGCCGGATGCGTCTAAACGCAACCAGGGCTCAGTACAAAACACCCGATAATCAGGCCCAGGATTATTACGCTATGGCAGTCACTTTTTCGAACGTATGCGCCGTTGTGCCAGCCGCCGGGTTTGGCCGGCGCATGCAGACAGAATGTCCCAAGCAGTACCTTTCAATTGGTGATAAAACCATCCTTGAGCACACCGTGGCGGCGCTGCTGGCGAACCCACGCGTGACGCGGGTCGTTATCGCCATCAGCCCGGGCGATGTCCGCTTTGCCGCACTGCCGCTTGCCAGCCATCCGCAGGTTACCGTTGTGGATGGTGGCGCAGAGCGCGCCGATTCGGTGCTGGCGGGTCTTCAGGCCGCCGGTGAAGCGCAGTGGGTGCTGGTGCATGACGCGGCGCGTCCGTGCCTGCATCAGGACGACCTGGCACGGCTGCTGGCCATCAGCGACACCAGCCGCGTCGGCGGCATTCTCGCCACGCCGGTACGCGATACCATGAAGCGCGGCGAGCCGGGGCTTCCGGCCATCGCCCACACGGTGGAGCGCGTTGATCTCTGGCATGCGCTTACACCACAATTTTTCCCCCGCGAATTGTTGCAGGCCTGCTTAACCCGTGCGCTTAACGAGGGCGCAACCATTACCGACGAAGCCTCGGCGCTGGAGTACTGCGGCTTCCACCCGGAACTCATTGAAGGGCGCGCAGATAATATAAAAGTGACGCGCCCCGAAGATTTACAGCTGGCAGAATTTTATCTTACCCGTTCGACCCATCAGGAGAAGGCATAATGCGAATTGGACATGGTTTTGACGTACACGCCTTTGGCGGTGAAGGCCCAATTATCATTGGCGGCGTACGCATCCCTTATGAAAAAGGACTGCTCGCGCATTCTGATGGCGATGTTGCTCTGCACGCGTTAACCGACGCGCTGCTCGGTGCCGCGGCGCTGGGCGATATCGGCAAACTGTTCCCGGACACCGATCCGGCCTTCAAAGGCGCCGACAGCCGCGAATTGCTGCGAGAAGCCTGGCGTCGTATTCAGGCCAAAGGCTATACCCTCGGAAACGTGGATGTGACCATTATTGCCCAGGCACCCAAAATGCTGCCGCATATCCCGCAGATGCGGGTGTTTATTGCCGAAGATCTCGGTTGCCACATGGACGACGTCAACGTCAAAGCCACCACGACGGAAAAGCTCGGCTTTGTCGGGCGTGGCGAAGGTATCGCCTGTGAAGCCGTGGCGCTGCTGGTGAAGGCGGCCAAATGACGGACTTCGATAACCTGACGTACCTGCACGGTAAACCACAGGGCACGGGCCTGCTAAAGGCCAATCCAGAAGATTTCGTGGTGATCGAAGATCTGGGCTTTGAGCCGGATGGCGAGGGCGAGCACATTTTGGTGCGGATCCTGAAAAACGGCTGTAACACCCGTTTTGTGGCCGAGGCGCTGGCTAAGTTCCTGAAAATTCCTGCCCGTGAGGTGAGCTTCGCCGGGCAGAAAGATAAACAAGCTGTGACCGAGCAGTGGCTCTGCGCCCGCGTACCGGGTAATGGGATGCCGGATTTAAGCCAGTTCCAGCTTGAGGGCTGTAAAGTACTTGAATACGCTCGTCACAAGCGCAAATTGCGCCTCGGGGCGTTAAAGGGCAATGCTTTTACGCTGGTACTGCGTGAAGTGAGCAACCGCGAAGACGTCGAAAAACGCCTGCAAGCCATCAGCGAGCAGGGCGTGCCGAACTATTTTGGTGCCCAGCGTTTTGGTATTGGCGGCAGTAACTTGCAGGGCGCGCTGCGCTGGGCGCAAAGCAATGCCCCGGTGCGTGACCGCAATAAACGCAGTTTTTGGTTGTCGGCAGCCCGCAGTGCGTTGTTTAATCAAATCGTGAGCGAGCGTCTGAAAAAAACAGACGCGAATCAAGTTGTTGTTGGCGATGCGCTACAATTAGCGGGACGCGGCAGCTGGTTCGTCGCCACTGACGAAGAAATGGCTGATTTGCAGGCGCGCGTCAATGCGAAAACCCTGCTGATCACCGCGGCCCTGCCGGGTACCGGCGAATGGGGGCCGCAGGGCGAGGCGCTGCAGGCTGAGCAGGCGGCCATCGCCGATGAAACAGAATTATGCTCTCTGCTGGTGCGGGAAAAAGTCGAAGCGGCACGCCGGGCGATGCTGCTCTATCCGCAACAGTTGAGCTGGAACTGGTGGGATGACGTGACCGTCGAGTTACGTTTCTGGCTGCCGGCAGGTAGCTTTGCCACCAGTGTTGTCAGGGAACTTATCAACACTTCGGGTGACTATGCGAATATTGCTGAGTAACGATGACGGCATCCATGCGCCAGGCATTCAGACGCTGGCCAAGGCGCTACGAGAGTTTGCTGAGGTGCAGGTCGTGGCGCCCGATCGTAACCGCAGCGGTGCTTCTAACTCGTTAACCCTTGAGTCCTCTCTTCGCACCTTTACTTTCGATAACGGCGATATCGCCGTACAGATGGGCACTCCGACGGACTGCGTCTTTCTCGGCGTCAATGCGCTGATGCGACCGCGCCCGGACGTGGTGGTCTCCGGCATTAATGCCGGCCCCAATCTGGGCGATGATGTGATCTATTCCGGCACCGTGGCCGCCGCCATGGAGGGACGCCACCTCGGTTTCCCTGCGCTGGCGGTATCGCTCAACGGGCATCAGCATTACGACACCGCTGCCGCGGTGACCTGCTCCATTTTGCGCGCGCTGAGCCGCGAGCCGCTGCGCACCGGGCGGATCCTCAATATCAACGTCCCGGACCTGCCGCTGGACCAAATTAAAGGCATTCGCGTAACGCGTTGCGGTAGCCGCCATCCGGCAGATAAAGTGATTCCCCAGGAAGATCCACGGGGTAATACCCTGTACTGGATTGGCCCTCCGGGTGAAAAACACGATGCGGGACCGGATACCGACTTCGCCGCGGTGGACGAAGGGTACGTTTCCGTCACGCCTCTGCATGTGGATTTGACCGCGCATAACGCGCAGGATGTGGTGTCAGGCTGGCTGGATCGCGCCGGAGTTAGATCACAATGGTAAGTAAACGTGTACAAACCCTTCTGGATCAATTACGCACTCAGGGTATTGCGGATGAGCATGTACTTAATGCCATCTCGCTGGTGCCGCGTGAAAAGTTCGTCGATGAGGCGTTTGAGCACAAAGCCTGGGAAAATGTCGCCTTGCCGATAGGCCAGGGACAAACGATTTCGCAGCCCTATATGGTGGCGCGAATGACCGAACTTCTGGAGCTGACCCCGGACTCGCGGGTACTGGAGATCGGCACCGGGTCAGGTTACCAGACCGCCATTCTGGCGCATCTGGTGCATCATGTCTGCTCGGTGGAGCGTATTAAGGGCTTGCAGTGGCAAGCACGTCGCCGCCTGAAGCAGCTTGATTTACATAATGTTTCTACCCGTCACGGGGATGGATGGCAGGGCTGGAAGGCACGCGGCCCCTTTGATGCCATTATCGTGACGGCAGCACCGCCGGAAATCCCGGCTGCGCTTATGGCGCAACTGGATGACGGCGGGATCCTCGTTTTACCGGTGGGCGATGAACATCAGCTGTTAAAGCGTGTTCGTCGACGGGGCGACGAGTTCATCATCGATACCGTAGAAGCCGTACGTTTTGTGCCTCTGGTAAAAGGAGAGCTCGCCTGAGACTCGGATTTTTCCAGGGTTATTCAGGCCAATTCAGCGTATGGTTGTGGCGCAAAAGCGCGTGACACTACGGTTAATTTTAAGTCACTGGTAACTAAAAACATTCCTGGGGGATAAATGAGCGCGGGAAGCCCAAAATTCACCATCAGCCGAGTTGCGGCACTGTCACTGGTTTCACTGTGGCTGGCAGGTTGTACATCCTCAAATAATGCCCCTGCGCCGGTGAGTTCCGTTGGCGGCAACAGCGGATCCGGCAGTTCATCCGGCGGCATGCTGATCACCCCTCCGCCTAAGATGGGCACCACAACACAACAAACACCGCAAATTCAGCCTGTTCAGCGTCCGGTTACCCAGCCAGTACAGATTCAGCCAGTGGATCAGCCTGTCCAGACGGAAAATGGCCGCATTGTGTATAACCGTAAGTATGGGAACATTCCGAAAGGGAGCTATACCGGCGGCAGTACGTACAGGGTAAAACGCGGCGATACTTTATTCTATATTGCCTGGATCACCGGGAACGATTTCCGTGATCTTGCGCAGCGAAATAACGTTCAGGCCCCGTATGGTCTGGAAGTTGGCCAAACGCTACAGGTAGGCAATAACACTGGCGCACCGTTAACGCCTGGCAATACCGTGTCGGTGGCTGACGTAACGGCGCAAAATAACAGTGTGACGCCTGCGCAAAAATCAAGCACAGTGGTTGCGTCGCAACCGACAATTACGTATTCTGAGGATTCAGGTGAACAGAGTGCTAACAAGATGTTGCCGAACAACAAAGGGTCTGCGGCTGTTGTCACAGCGCCCGTTACGGCACCTGTCGTTAGCTCTACCGTGCCCGTTGCCAGCAGTATGACGTCCAGCTCGCCAATCTCTTCATGGCGCTGGCCGACTGAAGGCAAGGTTATCGAGAACTTTTCTTCCTCCGAGGGGGGAAATAAAGGTGTCGATATCGCAGGAAGTAAGGGACAGGCTATTATCGCGACCGCAGATGGACGCGTGGTATATGCCGGTAACGCTCTGCGAGGTTACGGTAATCTTATTATCATAAAACACAACGATGATTACCTGAGTGCCTACGCCCATAACGATACGATGCTGGTCCGGGAACAACAAGAAGTTAAGGCGGGGCAAAAAATAGCTACTATGGGTAGCACCGGAACCAGTTCTACACGCTTGCATTTTGAAATTCGTTACAAGGGGAAATCCGTAAACCCGCTGCAATATTTACCGCAGCGATAATTTGGCGGGACATACCACTTCGGTTGTCTCGGTCAGGGATCACGGGTAGGAGCCACCTTTATGAGTCAGAATACGCTGAAAGTTCATGATTTAAATGAAGATGCGGAATTTGATGAGAACGGAGCTGAGGTTTTTGATGAAAAAGCCTTAGTAGAAGAGGAACCCAGTGATAACGATTTAGCTGAAGAAGAGCTGTTATCGCAGGGCGCCACTCAACGTGTGCTGGACGCGACTCAGCTTTATCTGGGAGAGATTGGATACTCTCCACTGTTAACAGCAGAAGAAGAAGTTTATTTCGCGCGCCGGGCACTACGTGGTGATGTGGCATCACGCCGTCGTATGATTGAAAGTAACCTGCGTCTGGTGGTCAAGATTGCCCGTCGTTACAGCAATCGTGGTCTGGCTCTGCTGGATCTGATTGAAGAGGGCAACCTGGGGCTGATCCGCGCGGTAGAGAAATTTGACCCTGAACGTGGGTTCCGTTTCTCAACATATGCGACATGGTGGATTCGACAGACCATCGAACGGGCAATCATGAACCAAACCCGTACGATTCGCCTGCCTATTCACATCGTGAAAGAGCTGAACGTATATCTGCGTACCGCTCGTGAGTTGTCCCATAAACTGGACCACGAGCCAAGTGCGGAAGAGATTGCCGAGCAGCTTGATAAACCGGTTGATGATGTAAGCCGTATGCTGCGTCTCAACGAGCGTATTACCTCCGTCGACACCCCGCTGGGTGGCGATTCAGAGAAAGCGCTGCTGGACATCCTGGCCGATGAAAAAGACAACGGCCCGGAAGACACCACGCAGGACGATGATATGAAACAGAGCATCGTCAAATGGCTGTTCGAACTGAACGCTAAACAGCGTGAAGTGCTGGCACGTCGTTTCGGTCTGCTGGGGTATGAAGCTGCGACACTGGAAGATGTCGGTCGTGAAATCGGCCTGACCCGTGAACGTGTTCGTCAGATTCAGGTAGAAGGTCTGCGTCGCCTGCGTGAAATCCTGCAGGGCCAGGGGCTGAATATCGAAGCGCTGTTCCGTGAGTAAGCAACTTTTCATCCAAAAAAGGCCCGTCTCTTGACGGGCCTTTTTCTTTGGTTAAGGCTGCGTGGTTTCGTGCAGCAGACGCCAGGTTATGGTATCGCCTTCCTGATTCAGTACCGCACTAGACCAGCGCACATTGACCGGCTGATCGGGGCGGGTTTGCGTTTCGCGATAGTGAAGCACTGCGCCATTGTCCCAGGTTTGCAACGTCGTTAATTCATCAATCACGATCTTCAGCCCCGGACGGCTGCCGCGCTGAGCCTCAAGGAAACGTGCCAGTGCGGGATGATCCAGATGTGCGCCTGTTGGCGCGATCATCAGGAAGTCCTGACGAAAACGGGCGAGCAGGGGGGCAAGATCGCCTTCACCCAGGCCTAACCAGTTTTCTAACGCGATGTGAGCATCAATAATTTCTGTTTCATAGCAGGTCATTCTTTCTCCTTTACCCTTAAGTGGCGGATGAATTTAGTCACCGGCGATGTTCATCACAGCTCACGCAGGCCCGGCAAGCGTAGCGCCGCCGGGCGTGTCGGACTTATACCAGATTTTTCAAGCGATAGATCCACTCCAGTGCCTGTCGTGGCGACAGAGTATCCGGGTCAAGATTCTCCAGCGCTTCCAGCGCCGGGGAGGTCTCTTCGGCTGGCACCAGCAATGACATCTGCGTCCCGTCTACCTGGGTCGCTGCCGCGTTTGGCGCCAGGCTTTCCAGCTCGCGCAGCTTCTGACGTGCGCGCTTGATCACCTCTTTCGGCACCCCCGCCAGCGCAGCCACGGCCAGACCGTAGCTTTTGCTCGCCGCGCCATCCTGCACGCTGTGCATAAAGGCGATGGTATCCCCGTGCTCCAGCGCATCCAGATGCACGTTTGCCACGCCCTCCATCTTCTCCGGCAGTTGGGTCAGCTCGAAGTAGTGGGTAGCAAACAAGGTCAGGGCTTTGATTTTATTGGCCAGGCTTTCGGCACACGCCCACGCCAGTGACAGGCCGTCATAGGTAGAGGTTCCGCGGCCAATCTCATCCATCAGCACCAGGCTGTACTCCGTGGCGTTGTGCAGAATGTTGGCGGTTTCGGTCATCTCCACCATAAAGGTTGAACGACCGCTCGCCAGATCGTCCGCCGCGCCCACGCGGGTAAAGATACGGTCGATGGGGCCAATCTCTACTTTTTGCGCCGGAACGTAGCTGCCGATATAGGCCAGCAGGGCAATCAGCGCCGTCTGGCGCATATAGGTACTTTTACCGCCCATGTTCGGCCCGGTAATGATCAGCATGCGCCGCTGCGGTGACAGGTTCAGCGGGTTCGCGATGAACGGCTCATTCAATACCTGCTCAACCACCGGGTGACGGCCTTCAGTAATGCGTACGCCAGGTTTATCGCTAAAGGTCGGGCAGCAGTAGTTCAGCGTTTCGGCGCGTTCCGCCAGGTTAACCAGCACATCCAGCTCGGCCAATGCAGTCGCGCTCTGCTGCAGATCTGCCAGGTGCGGCATCAGCATATCGAAGAGAGCGTCATACAGCTGTTTTTCCAGTGCCAGGGCTTTGCCCTTCGAGGTGAGCACTTTGTCTTCGTACTCTTTCAGCTCAGGAATAATGTAACGCTCGGCGTTTTTCAGCGTCTGGCGGCGCACATAGTGGATGGGCGCCAGGTGGCTCTGCCCGCGGCTGATCTGAATGAAGTAGCCGTGTACCGCGTTGTAACCCACCTTCAGGGTGTCCAGCCCGAGCCGCTCACGTTCGCGGATCTCCAGCTTATCGAGATAATCTGTTGCGCCGTCGGCCAGTGCTCGCCACTCGTCCAGCTCCTCGTTGTAACCCGGAGCGATGACGCCGCCGTCGCGTACCAGCACAGGCGGGGATTCAATAATGGCGTTTTCCAGCAGTTCGCGCAGTTCGCTGAATTCGCCCATCGCGTCGCGCAGCTTCTGCACCGGCGCGCTGTCGATCTCTGCCAGCTGGCTGCGCAGTTCAGGTAACTGCTGGAATGCGTGACGCATCCGGGCGAGATCGCGCGGGCGTGCGGTGCGCAGCGCCAGACGCGCCAGGATACGCTCCAGATCACCCACCTGGCGTAACACCGGTTGCAGTTCGCTGTATCGGTCCTGCAGGGCACCAATGGTCTGCTGGCGTCCGGTGAGGGTGGCGATGTCACGAACCGGCATATGCAGCCAGCGTTTCAGCATTCGGCTGCCCATCGGGGTGACGGTGCTGTCGAGCACCGAGGCGAGGGTGTTTTCGACGCCACCGGCCAGGTTCTGGGTGATCTCCAGATTGCGGCGGGTGGCGGCATCCATAATGATGCTGTCCTGCTGGCGCTCAATGGTAATAGAACGGATATGCGGCAGGGCGGTGCGCTGGGTATCTTTCACGTACTGCAGCAAACAGCCAGCAGCGCACAGGCCGCGCGGGGCATTTTCTACCCCAAAGCCGGTGAGATCGCGGGTGCCAAACTGCAGATTGAGCTGCTGGCGCGCGGTATCTATTTCAAATTCCCACAGTGGACGACGACGCAGGCCGCGACGGCCTTCGAGCAGCCCCATCTCGGCAAAATCTTCGGCGTACAGTAGCTCAGCCGGATTGGTGCGCTGCAGCTCGGCTGCCATAGTTTCCCGGTCGGCCGGTTCGCTCAGGCGAAAACGCCCGGAGCTAATATCCAGTGTGGCGTAGCCGAAACCTTTGCTGTCCTGCCAGATAGCGGCGAGCAGGTTATCCTGGCGCTCCTGTAACAGGGCTTCATCGCTGATGGTGCCGGGCGTAACGATGCGCACCACTTTGCGCTCGACCGGGCCTTTAGAGGTGGCGGGATCGCCAATCTGTTCACAGATGGCGACCGACTCACCCTGATTGACCAGCTTCGCCAGGTAGTTCTCTACCGCGTGATGCGGGATCCCGGCCATGGGGATCGGTTCCCCGGCCGAAGCGCCGCGTTTGGTCAGCGAGATGTCGAGCAGCTGAGACGCCCGTTTCGCATCGTCATAAAACAGCTCGTAAAAGTCACCCATCCGGTAAAACAGCAGGATCTCTGGATGCTGAGCTTTCAGCTTCAGATACTGCTGCATCATGGGGGTGTGCGCGTCGAAATTGTCAGTAGTGGTCATGGAGTGATGATGTCCATTTCTTTGAAAATAGTGCTGTTCAGGCGACGTTAGAGTCGTGTAATGCCGCTATTGTCGCATGAAAAAAAGACCCGGCGCAGCAAAATGTCGCGACTTTACGAGGCCTCTTTCTGAACCAGCTCAATCACCAATTTCCCCTGATCGACCAGCACCCGCACCTGGGAATGGGTTTTAAAACCCGCCTCTTCCAGCCAGTCGCCTTTCAAACTGAGCGCGGCATGCACGCTGTAGCGCGTCGGAATTTTGGTCTTACGATCCTCGTGACGCTTTCTGAAATAGCCCACGGTGAGATGACGGCTCGATCTGGAGAGGGGCATATCCGACATAGAAACTCCTTTTTCGCAGGGTAGGATCCGGTGACATAAACACCTGTATAAAATGTCAGTAAAATGAGGCGAAGACAAACCTATAACTGCGAAGCGCCTTCAGGAAACGGAATGTAAAATATGAAATCGGGCTGAACATCCAGCCTGAAAAGAGTATTATAAATGCAACTTTTTAGTGGGTATCAGGCCATGTCAGGAAAACGGATCGCGCGCGAAAAAGAGACCATCCGCAAGATGATCGCGCTGTATGAAAAGCAGTGTCCGCAGGCATCGAAAGCCGCGGGGCACTATCCGGCGCTGAATGAGTATGCCGACAAGCGGCTGGATAAATGCGTGTTTGGCGAGGAGAAACCGGCCTGCAAACAGTGTCCGGTACACTGCTATCAGCCGGCCAAACGCGAAGAGATGAAACAGGTGATGCGTTGGGCAGGGCCACGGATGCTGTGGCGTCACCCGATTTTAACCGTTCGCCATCTTATCGACGATCGTCGCCCGGTCCCGGAGCTGCCGGAAAAATACCGCCCGAAAAAGTGATCTCTCAGGTGCGCGGCCTGCGCATCGGGCGGCAGATAAAGATCATGGCGATTGCGCTGCACAGCGGAAACACCGCCAGCACCAGCCACGGCGCACTCGCTCCGATGGAGGGCGTCAGCGCCTGGTCAAGCAGGTCACCCAGCAACAAATTCCCCGCCAGCACCGCGCAGCCACCCGCGGTGGCCAGCGCACCGTAATGCGCGCCTAATGTCGATTCACTCGCAAACCACGGCACCACATCTTTGCCCGCCGGCACCAGCAACATCTGCCCGGTGGTAAGCAGCGTGACAAAGCAGGCCGCAGGCAGCAGACGCAGCCAGCCGGTTGCAGGTTCCGAGGGCGCAAAAAGCGCGACGCTCAGGAAGGACGCAGAGATCAGCAAAAAACCCACCGGCAGGACCCGTATCGCCCCCACCCGGCGGGCCACGCGCGCCAGCGGCAGCTGAAAGAGGATCACCAGCGCCGAAGCCAGCATAAACAGCGGGCCGAGATCTTTTTCGCTGCCACCCGCGCGCTGGATCTCGACCGGTAGCGCCAGATAGAGCTGGTTATAGCTTAACAGCCAACTGCTCCAGGCGATGATAAAGGCCACGAACCGCGGCTGGCGAAAGGTGGTCCACCACGGAGTAATGTGCAGCGGCTGGTTTTTTGCCGATCCGGCAGGCAGACAGAAGAAGAGCACAATCAGCGCCACCACAAAGACCGCTGCACCTGCCAGGGCCACCTGACGAAAGCCCAGACCGGTGAGCAGGGCGCCCGCCACCGGGCCGAGCACCGCCCCCAGTTCGCCACATACTGCAAACAGGGCGAACCACTCGGCGCGGCTGCGTTTGCCCTGTGCCTCGCTGCGGGTTCCGGCTTTTGCCAGTAAGGCCTCAATGGAGGGGGAAAAGAGCGCGCCGCCAATCCCGGTAAGGCACGCCCCGGCAATAATGACGGGCAGGCTGTAGCCAAAGGCCAGCAGCAGATAGCCCACCACCCGTACAACGCAGCCGCAAAGAATAATGATGCGCGCACCGTAACGGTCGGAGAGGGCACCGCCGACAATAAACATCCCTTGCTGTGAGAAGGTGCGCAGCCCGAGCACCAGCCCGATAAGCCCGCCGGAGAGCAGCATATCGTCGCGTAAAAAGATCGCCAGGAAGGGGACGACGGCATAAAAACCAATGTTGAAAACAAACTGGCTGCCCAGTAAGACGGGCGGCCAGAGTTGTTTAGCGGGGCGGATCAGGGTCACGGCTTACCTCGCCTCAGACGAGGTAATGAATGTGTTTTTTGCCGTGGTAAGGCGACAGTTCAATGCGGGTTTTCACCCGGAAGACCTCCCACAGCAACTCTTCGGTCAGGATCTCCTGCGGCGTGCCGGTGGCCACAATGCGCCCTTTCTGCAACACAACCAACGCATCGCAGAACATCGAGGCGTGGTTGAGATCGTGGATGGCGACAATGCTGGTGACCGGCAGTTGGCTGATCAGCTGCATCAGCTGCATCTGATGGTGAATATCCAGATGGTTAGTCGGTTCGTCCAGCAGGATTTCGGTTGGCATCTGCGCCAGTGCCCGGGCAATGTGTACGCGCTGGCGTTCCCCGCCGGACAGGCTTTGCCAGCCCTGATCGCTGTTATGCAGCATATCCACCGTTTTCAGCGCTGAATTCACGGTCTCGTCATCCTGCGCTGTCCAGCCGGAAAACGGTGAATGGTGCGGAATACGCCCAAGTTTCACCACGTCCCGCACACGCATATTGGCATCGGTCATGCCGTGTTGTTCCACAAAGGCCACCCGACGGGCGAGCTGCTTTTTGGCAATCCCACTGATGCTTTTACCATCCAGCGCAACGGTACCTGAATGCGGACGACGCAAACCGGCAAGGATCCGCAGCAGCGACGATTTGCCGGAGCCGTTTGGCCCCAGCAGGCCGACAGTCTGCCCCGGCGATACCGCCAGAGAGACATTATCGACGATGACCTTTTTACCCACCTTCCAGGTGATATTTTCAGCCGTGATGCTCATCACTTATTCCTTGAACGATAGATAATCATGGCAAAGAACGGAACGCCCACCAGCGCGGTGACCACGCCAACCGGCAGGCTTTGCGGGGCGATCAGCAGGCGGGAGGCGATATCCGCCAGCACCATCAGGATTGCGCCAGCCAGGGCGCTGGCGATGAGCAGCGTGCGGTGCAGCGGGCCGAAGAAGAAGCGCATCACGTGCGGCACAACCAGGCCGACAAAGCCAATAGAGCCTGCCATGCTGACGATGGTCGCCGTCATTAACGCAGTAACGATAAACAGAATCAGGCGTACCCAGGGAACGGCGATACCCAGCGAGGCGGCGGCATCGTCGCCAAAGGTAAAGGCGTCCAGCGCTCTGGCGTAATACAGACAAACAGCCAGACCGACCAGCATCACCACCAGCACCAGCTGGAACTCGGGCCATCTCACGCCGCTAAAACTGCCCAGCAGCCAGAACATCACGTCGCGCGCCTGTTGGGCGCTGGCCGAGGTGCTGATGGTGTAAGCGGTAATGGCGTTAAACAGCTGCGAGGCTGCCACACCCGCAAGGATGGTGCGTTCGCTGCCGCCGCGGGCGCCGTTGGTCAGCAGGGCGACAAAGGCAAAGGCGGTAAAGGCACCGGCAAAAGCGCCGGCGGAGAGGGTGACGGTACCGCTGCCAATGCCCAGCACTACCACCGAGACCGCGCCGGTGGACGCCCCGGCTGACACACCCAGCACGTAGGGTTCTGCTAGGGCATTTTTCAGCAGGCTTTGCAGCACCGCGCCGCAAATGGCCAGCCCCGCGCCGCAGCAGGCGGCTACCAGCGCCCGGCTCAGGCGGAAGTCCCAGATCACGCTCTCGTAGATGCGGTTGAGTGGAGCCTCGGTTAAGCCAATTTTATTGGTAATGGCATAGAACACGCTTTGCAGGGGGATCGACAGTTCCCCCACGCTGACGCCGATGGCGATAACCAGCAGCAAAGCCACTACAGCCAGGAAACCCGACGCAGGCAACAACCAGTTCAGTCGGGTCTGTTGAACCACTGCGGTCATTAATTAAGCCCCATCTTTCTCAGCTGTTCCCCAATCTGCTCTGCGCCATAGATGGTGCGGATAGTCGGGTTCATCGCCTGGCCGTCCATGATCACAATGTGACCTTTTTTAACGGCTTCCAGCTGGCTGACAGCCGGATCGCTCTTCAGGAATTTGATTTTTTCCTGGGCATTGTCCAGCGCCCAGCGGTTACGGTCGAGGCTGGAAACGACGATCACGTCCGGGTTGGCGGCAATAATGCTTTCCCAGCCAACGGTCGGCCATTCGGTTTCAGAGGTGATGGCGTTGTGGCCGCCCAGCACATTGGCGATAAAACCAGAGGCGCTGTTTTTGCCGCCGACGTAAGCGTCAGAAGAGGGGGATGAGCTGGAGAACCAGAAGACGAATGACAGGTCTTTTTTGTTTTTGCTGAATTCGCTGCGCAGGTCGGCTTCGCGCTTTTTGAAATCGGCGATCAGCGCCTGGCCGCGATCTTCGACATTAAAGATTTTGGCGAAATCTTCGATCTCCTTATAAAGGAAAGTCATGTCCCAGAGCTTCTGGCGGCTGCCGTACATATCGCCGACGCCTTTTTTGGTGGCGCACATGCCTGGCGACATATAGCTGTTCACGCCCACGGTGGCCAGATCTTCGCGTTTGGCGACTTTACTCTCTGGCCCCAGCAGCAGCGGCAGCTGCGCCGGAACGAAGTCCGGATTTTGCGCCAGAATAGATTCCAGCGTCGGGATCTCGACGGTCAGCGTTTTGACTTTTTTGTTCTGTTCAGCCAGCTGCGGCAGCACTTTGGTGGGCCAGAAGGCGCTGGCGACCACTTTATCTTGCAGGCCTAACAGCAGCAGAATTTCAACGGTGTTTTGTCCCAGCGCGACGACGCGCTCCGGGGCTTTTGTGAAGGTTTCTTTATATCCGCAATTCTCAATCGTCAGAGGATAGGTGGTCGCAAAGGCGGAGCCTGCTGTGGCAATCAGCAATCCTAATGCGCTGATGATCTTCTTCATGGAACGCTATCCTTCATTAATTTATTTATTGATAACAGCCCGGACATCTGGCTGAGAATGAATATCATTTATTTTGGCGGAGTTTTATACAACGATATATTCATTGTGTCAATGAATGATGATAACGTAATGAAATTATTGTGTTTATCAAGGGATTTGCAGGCCGGGCAAGCGTGGCGCCGCCCGGCGAAGGCGGGATTACTCTAAATCAGCACCGTTGCTGGCGATCACTTTCTTGTACCACCAGAACGATTTTTTACGTTTACGATCAAGGGTACCGTTACCGGCGTCATCACGATCGACATAGATAAAGCCGTAGCGCTTGCTCATCTCGCCCGTTGAGGCGGCCACCAGATCAATACAGCCCCAGCTGGTGTAGCCAATCAGCGGGACCCCGTCCTCTATTGCGTCGCCCATGGCGCGGATATGCTCCCGCAGGTAGCTGATGCGGTAGTCGTCGTTGATCTCGCCGTTGACGTCCGGCTCGTCTTTCGCGCCGAGGCCGTTCTCCACCAGGAACAGCGGTTTCTGATAGCGGTCGTACATCATGTTCATGGTGATACGCAGGCCGAGCGGGTCGATGCCCCAGCCCCATTCGCTCACCTCGATGTGCGGGTTGCGCAGGGACTTGACGATGTTGGCCGCGCTGGTGTTGTTGGCATTCATGTCTGCCGAAGCACAACGCGAAGCGTAATAGCTGAACGACACAAAATCGACGGTGTTTTTCAGCAGCGCGTCATCGCCCGGATCTTTGACAATCACTACGCCTTTTTCGCGGAACACGCGGGCAGAGTAGGCCGGATAGCTGCCACGGGCCTGCACGTCGATAAAGAACAGGTTCTCGCGGTCTTTTTCCAGTGCCGTCCATACGTCTTCGGGTTTACAGGAGTACGGGTAGAAATTGCCGCCCGCCAGCATACAGCCCACCTGGTTTTGCGGGTTCACCTCGTGGGCGATTTTGGTCGCCAGCGCGCTTGCCACCAGCTCGTGGTGCGCCGCCTGATACTTCACCTGATCTTCGTTTTCGCCTTCTTCGAACACCAGCCCGGCCCCGGAGAACGGGCTGTGCAGCATAATGTTGATTTCGTTGAAGGTGAGCCAGTATTTCACCAGCCCATTGAATTCTTCAAAACAGGTGCGCGCATAGCGGGCGAAGAAGTCGACCATCTTGCGGTTACGCCAGGAGCCATACTCGGTCACCAGATGCATCGGGACATCGAAGTGACACAGCGTGACCAGCGGCTCGATGTTGTACTTCCTGCACTCTTCGAACACCGCACGATAAAACGCAATCCCTTCTTTATTAGGCAGCGGCTCGTCGCCATTCGGGTAGAGACGGCTCCAGGCAATCGAGGTACGGAATACCGTGAAGCCCATCTCGGCCATTAAGGCGATGTCTTCTTTATAGCGATGGTAAAAATCAATTGCTTCGTGGCTCGGATAAAATTCCTCCTCACGCAGCGCAAAGCGTTTTTCCTTACCCACTTTCACCGCCAGGCGATGTGCGCCGTGGGGGATCATATCGACGGTGGTTAAGCCCTTGCCGCCTTCACGGTATGCGCCCTCGCTCTGGTTAGCGGCCAGTGCGCCGCCCCATAAAAATCCTTGTGGAAAAACTGACATTTTTACCTCGCTATACATTTATGCTTGCGCTGCTTTAGCCTGAACCGGCGCGGTTTGCAGGGCGCGCGCTTTTTCCGCTTCCTCTTCTACCGGGATATCTTCAAAGCCCAGGATCAGGGTCAGCACGAAAGAGAGCACCACGGCCAGGGCCATCACCCCGAATACCCAGACGATGGACATCGGGTTCGCCGGATCAAAGAACTGGACGCTGGTAAACAGGCCCGGTGCCGCCATTGAGTGGCTGGCCAGTCCGGCAATCCCGGCGACGGCGCCGCAGATAAAACCACTGATCAGGCTCGCAATTAAAGGACGTTTCAGGCGAACCGCGACACCGTACAGCGCCGGTTCGGAGATCCCCGCCATGATGGCAGAGGCCGCCGCCGCCAGCGCCGTCTGGCGCAGTTCCGGGTTTTTAGTTTTCCACGCCACCGCCAGCGACGAACCGCCGAGCGACAGGTTGGCACCAATTTCAGACGGCATTACCATCCCTTCTTTACCGGTTTCGGCAATGGTTTGAATGATAGTAGGGGTAAAGACACGGTGCATACCGGTCATGACCAGCAGCGGCCACAGCGCGCCCATAATGGCCACGGACAACCAGCCCAGATAACCGTGAATGGTGTAAACCAGTGAAGAGATGCCGCTACCGATCCAGATCCCCAGCGGCCCAATCAGGACGATGGCGAGCGGGGCGGCAATCAGGACGATCAGCATCGGTTTGAGGAAGTTTTTGGTGACGGCTGGGGTAATTTTGTCCACCCAGCGTTCGATATACGACAGGCACCAGGTCATCACCAGCGCCGGGATCACCGTGTAGGTGTATTTCACCGCGGTGACCGGAACAAAGGCGAACTCAACGTGCTCGCCCTGCGCCGCTTTGGCCATCAGTTCGATAAAGCTCGGGTGCACCAGCACGCCCGCAATGGCAATCGCCAGCGACATGTTGGTTTTGAATTTCACCGCGGCGGAGGCCGCCACCATCAGCGGCAGGAAGAAGAAGGCACCATCGCCGATCACCGTCAGAATGGTCAGCGTCGGCTCGCCTTTGGTCAGCACGCCGGTCATCTCAAGGATCATCGCCAGCAGCTTGACCATCGATCCGCCGATGATCGCCGGGATCAGCGGTGACATCGTGCCGATCAGCGCATCCAGGATCCCCGCGCCAATGCGTCGCAGCGTCAGTTTTTGCGGCCCCTGGGGCGCAGCAGGCTGCATGTCGGCGGGCAGCAGATTGACCACCTCGCGGTACGCCTGGGACACGGTATTGCCGATGATTACCTGGCACTGGTTGTCGTTGCGCACTACCCCCAGCACGCCGCTGATGCTTTTAAGCGTGGCGCTGTCAATCAGGCTCTCGTCTTTCGCCACAAAGCGCAGTCGGGTCATACAGTGGGTGACGGCGACGATGTTTTCTTTGCCGCCGAGCGCGCTGACAACGGCATTCGCCAGCGCAGCATAATTTTTGGCCATCGGGTTGTATCCTGTTTTATCAGTAAGGTACGTCTTCATCGTATGCAACGATGAAACTTATATAGGAAACCGGTTCCACAAAATCATGAAGAGTTTCTATGGATCAAACAAGATCACGTTTTGCCCATTTTTTAGATTCGTGATGACGATCACCTAAGGACGCAAAAAGCGTGATCGTCCTGCTGCGACAATTTTCACGCGGTGCAGTACACTGCCGCTCATTAGATTCAGACGGAACAGATTGATGACCACGATGCTGGAAGTGGCGAAGCGGGCAGGAGTCTCGAAGGCAACGGTTTCCCGGGTGCTTTCGGGCAATGGCTACGTGAGCCAGGAGACAAAAGACCGGGTTTTTCAGGCGATTGAAGAGAGCGGCTACCGCCCCAATTTACTGGCGCGCAACCTGGCGACCAAACGTACACAGACCCTCGGGCTGGTGGTGACCAACACCCTCTATCACGGGGTCTATTTCAGCGAGCTGCTGTTCCATGCCGCCCGAATGACCGAGGAGAGAGGGCGGCAGCTGATCCTTGCCGATGGCAAGCACAGCGCCGATGAAGAGCGCGAAGCGATTCAGTATCTGCTCGATATGCGCTGTGATGCGATCATCATCTACCCGCGTTTTCTCAGCGTCGACGAGATGGATGAGATCATCCAGAAACACGAGCAGCCGGTGATGGTACTCAACCGTCGGCTGCGTAAAAACAGCAGTCACTGCGTCTGGTCGGATCATAAAGCCTCCAGCCAGGCGGCGGTATCCACCCTCATCGAACAGGGCCACCACGATATCGCGTTTATTACCGGATCGCTGGACTCTCCCACCGGGATTGAGCGTCTTTCAGGCTACAAAGACGCGCTGGCGCAGCACCGCATTCCGCTGCGCGAGTCGCTGATTGTCGAGGGCAAATGGAACCCGGCCAGCGGGGCGGCAGGCGTCGCGACGCTGCTGGCACGCGGCGAGAATTTTACCGCGCTGGTGGCGAGTAACGACGACATGGCGATTGGGGCCATTAAGCAGCTCCACGACAGCGGGATCGCCACGCCGGGCGCGGTTTCGGTAGTGGGTTTCGATGACATTGCGATGGCACCGTATGTGGTGCCCGCGCTCTCCAGCGTGCGTGTGCCGGTGACGGAGATGGTGAAAGAGACCATCAGCCGCCTGATCTTTATGCTCGATGGCGGGGACTTTACTTTCCGCCAGACCTTTGCCGGGGAGCTGATCCTGCGTGACTCGGTGATCCCCGGTCCACACCGCTGATCACAGTCCGGCAGCCGGGGGTAGCCAGGCGCGGGTAAAATCGAGCCAGCCCCCCGCAGTCAGCACCATATCCTGCACGTTTTCCAGGGCGTTGATCCGGTAGCGATAGTGGAACAGCGGCGTGCAGCGCCCCTCCGCCAGCAGGTGCTGGAAAAAGGGCGTCAGATAAGCGTGAAAATGCGCTTCGCTGTCGCTGTTTTGCATTAGCTGCTGTTTCGCGGCCTCCCAGCCCGCCTCGCCTAACGCCGTGGCCCAGGCAGGTTCATAGACAAACCACTCCGCCAGCGCAAAGGCTGCCATCCCGGTGGCCAGATGATCTCCCAGCAGCAGATCGGCATCTGCCAGCGTATCGGGGGCATACCAGCCATCACGATCTTTCCACTCGATGTGCAGTTCACAGCCGTGCGGCTGTAGCTGGAGCCGCCAGGTTTCTGCCAGCTCGCGCAGCTCCGGGGTGTTGTAGCACACCAGTTTCAGCCGGGGCGGCAGATCGATATCAGAGGGGGCGGGCAGGGTGGGTACCCGCAGTCCGGGAAGGATTTCGGTGTGGATCTGCAGATCCTCACGTTTGCCAAAGCACTGCTGGTTAAGGGCCAGGGCAGTCTGGCGCAGCCAGGCGGCCAGCGGAGCGGGCAGGCCGGCATTCATCATCAGCCACGCAAAACCGCCGCTGGTTGAGGTCACGGCCTCCTGCGGGGCGCTGCCTTTCCCTACCGTAATCCATGCCGGTTTATCGGCTACTGTGCCGGTGCGCCAGAACTCAATGGCGTGCAGCAGGGGATGGGAAGCAAAGTACCAGGGCTGACGCTCGAGGCGTAGAAAATGCGAGTGGTGGCGGGCAATGGCGAACGGCCCGGCACCGACCTCGGGTTGCCGGGGATGCGGCAGGCGGCAGACCGGATGCGCGAGGCGATGCGCCAGCAGGGCATCCGGCGCATGCAGATAAACCGCCAGGCACCAGGGGGCGACGAGGGTCACCGCATCGATATGCAACAATCCACTGTTGCGCGCCGGGTCGGCGAGCAACTGCTGTACCGCACTCAAAATATCGTCATCGCTCAACGGCTGGCCGTTATGCCAGTGCGCGCCGCTGCGCAGGTAAAAATGCCAGCGCAGCCCGTCGTCGGAGCAGGCCCAGTGGTGTGCCAGATCGGCTACCGGCTGCGCCTGACCCGGTTCGTAACGCGTTAACCCGGCGTGTACTGCGCAGATAATATGCTGTTCGGCGCGCCGACGATGACGAGCCGGGTGCAGGGAGGTTAGCGGGCGATACCAGGGGATGCGCAGCGTCGGCTGATGCTTCAGCCATTTGCCGCCGAGAAAGGGGGTGATGATGTGATGCAGGCTGGCCGGATCGCCATCCGCCAGCTGCAGCGCACTCTGATAATCTCCCTTCTCAAGACAGGCATGCATCAGCGGGGCGCTGAGTTCGCTGGTGGTCACCAGACAGTGCAGGGTGGCGCGATGCCCGCGTCCCGCCTGGGCGCGCCAGCTCAGCCAGCCGCTTTCACTTAGCTGGCGTAACAGCGTGCGGGCGTGGCGTTCGCTGCACAGCGCCACTTCGGCGACCTCGCCGAGGGTGGTGAGTTTTGGCGTAAAGCCGTAATGGACGGTAAGTCGTTGGTACTGGCGGATTTTCTGAAGCTGGCGCATAGCGTTCCCGGGGAATCATCGCAATGGTCAGAGTGTAGGTGGTTTTACGGAAGAAATAAGGGAGAGATGTAGCAACTGTTCCGGTTTTGAAGGCTCACCCCTCTCCCCGGAGGAAGAGGGGGTATCTTTACGCGTTAAGCCGCGCTTTGATTTTTAACGCGATGCTTTCCGCCTGCGGCCCCAGAATCACCTGGGCATTCTGCGTGCCCATCTTCAGGATGCCTTTGGCGCCCAGCGTTTTCAGGGCCGGTTCGTCGAGGACGCTATTATCGACCAGCGTCAAACGCAGACGGGTAATGCAGGCGTCAACCAGCTTCAGGTTCTGTTCCCCGCCCAGCGCAGCGATATACTGCGTGATGGCTTCGTTCTGGTCGTCTGACTCCCCCGTAACGCTCTCGTCATCTTCCCGGCCCGGCGTTTTGAGCTTGAAGATGCGGATCGCGAAACTGAAGACAACAAAATAGATCGCAAAGAACAGGGCAATCAGCGGGATCAGGATCCAGGGTTTTGTGGCTAAGCCCCAGTTCAGCACGAAGTCGATCAGACCCGCCGAGAAACCAAAGCCGTGCAATACGCCAAGGCTGTTGGCAATCACCATGCTCACGCCAGCCAGCACGGCATGCAGGGCATACAGGGCAGGGGCAAGGAACAGGAAGGAAAACTCAATCGGTTCGGTGATCCCGGTCAGGAATGCGGTCAGGGCAACGGAAAGCAGCATCCCGCCCACCGCCGAACGGCGCGCTTTCGGGGCCGCGAAGTACATGGCCAGCGCCGCACCGGGCAGACCGCCCATAAAGATTGGGTAAGCCCATGCCATATAAACACCGGCATGCGGATCGCCTGCGAAAAAGCGATTGAGATCGCCGCGGGTCAGATCGGTAGCAATTTGGGTGATGCTGGAGCCGTCAATGCCGGGCACGGCACCGCCGACCACTAACCCCTTCACCACATCCGGCGCAAGGCAGATATTGTGCAAGCTGCTGGCCGCATCGTAGGTCACCTTCAGGCAGTCGCCGAGGCTGAACCAGAATACCGAGTGCAGAATGTAATGCAGGCCGAAGGGGATCAAGGCGCGGTTAAGAATGCCATAAATAAACCAGCCCGGCTCACCGCTGCGGGAAACCAGCAGGCTGAAAGTATCAATCCCGTGCTGTACCGATGGCCAGACGTAGCCGCAAATCCACGCCAGCAGCAGGCAGATGAGCCCGGTCATGATCGGCACCAGCCGTTTACCGGCAAAGAACGCCAGGAAATCCGGCAGTTTGGTATCAGAGAAACGGTTGTAACAGTGACCCGCCACCACGCCCGCGATGATCCCGGCGAAGAAGGACATGTTAATGGAGGAGTTAATCACTGCCGTGGCTTTGGTCAGCACCAGGAAACCGACAGCGCCCGCCAGGGCGGCAGCACCGGCGTTGTCTTTCGCCAGTCCAATGGCGATGCCGAGCGCAAAAAGCAGGGGCAGGCTGTCAAAAATGCCGCCGCCTGCGCTGGCAATAAAAGGAATATTCAGCACGTCGGGTTGACCCAGACGTAATAAAATCGCGGCGACAGGTAAGGTCGCGATAGGCAACATCAGAGCCTTGCCCAGCCGTTGCAAATAGCTAAATGCGTTCATAATATCCATGTCCAAAAAAGGGGCTTAATTCACGGCGCAAAATAACAGCTTTTCATGAGGGTTGAAACGGCGGCACGTAAAAATGTGATGGGCTTTAAATTAATTCCCCTGCAACTCTTTTGGTATATTTATATTTAAGTAAACAAGGATATGTTTGGTGAATGCTTCCGCTTTTTAGACAATAAAAAAACGGCAGTGGCGCCGTTTTTTATTAATTCCTTTTCGCGCTGACAGGCAGCATCAGCTCTTTCAGGCGCTCGGTGCGCGCCTCCGGGCTAAGGTAAAGCCAGCGGAATAATATGCGTTCGACAGGTTGCACTTTTTTAAAATAGTCAGCAAGGTCGTTAATTTCTTTCAGGAAGGTCGCCATGTTTATCTCCGGCTAATAAATACCCTCTCAGATTAAAAAGAAATCACGGAATAAAACAGGGTGATGTTTTTCGGCTGTTCCGCATTTTATTATTTATCGAATTTTAAGATTAATTAAAAATACAAAAAAGCCCCGGGGCACCGGGGCTGCGAAAGGCAAAATCTGACAAACATACAACGAGTAGAGCAAGAGTTTGAGGGTTAAACAGGTAATGATTTCAGCAGGGCAAAAGCCTCCTTCATTCGATCTTCACTGACCACAAAGGCGCGTAAATTGCCCTCGCTGTCGGCCCCTTTCGCCACCATCCCCTGAGGCTCGATGGCGATCTGCCAGTTCAGATCCTGGCGCTGGGTTTCACCTGCCAGATGCAGCGGCAGTTCCGGTGTTTTGACCTTCACCAGCATCGCCGGCAGTTTCAATGGCGTGTTGGCGCCGAGCAGATTCTTCGCCAGATACATGGCGCTTAACTGGATAGGCTGCAGGAACGGCAGCACCTGGCCATTAATTTCGGCGCAGTCCCCCAGGGCATAGATGTCCGGTTGCGTGGTTTGCAGATAGCTGTCAACCTTCACGCCGCGCTGGGTTTCTGCCCCCGCACGTTGTGCCAGCCCGATTTCCGGGCGCAGGCCGGTGGCGGCAATCACCACATCCACCTCGATGCAGCGATCGCGATCCAGCAGGGCGCAAATGCCGGTATCGGTTCTGGTCAGGCTTTGCAGCTGGGATTTCAGTTGCAGATGCACACCCATATCGGTCAGGCGATGTTGTAAGCGACTGCTTACTTCGGCTGGCATCAGCGCCGACAGAATGCTGGCGGAATGGTCAACCAGGGTGACTGCTTTCCCGGCCCGGCAAAAGTCCATCGCCAGTTCGCTGCCGATAAGCCCCGCGCCAACAATCATCACCCGCCGGGCATCACGCAGGGTGCTTTCGCAGGCGCGGTACTCCATCTGGCTGTTGAGGGTCAGCATCAGTTCACGGCCGGGAACCGGTGGCACAAAGGCCGAGGCTCCGGTAGCCAGAACCAGTTTGTCATAGGACCACTGGTTGTCTTTCCCTTTGACCACATGCGCCGCCGCATCAATGTTGGTGACCCAGGTGTAAGGGAACAGGCGCAGGTTAAACTGTTCGGCAAACTCCCCCGCCGTCTGGCGGGTGAGGTCGTCGGCGCGCTGACTCTGGCTGATGACGTGGCTTAAGTCTGGCTTGTTGTACTCATCCATGCTGTCTGCGGCGATCAGCGTCAGCGGGACGTTCGCATCCTGTTTGCGGATATTTTTCACCAGCTGGCGGGCGGCGAAGCCCGAGCCGATAATGACGATACCCTGGCTCATTTTACCTCCGATCCCAGTTCTTCGAAGACGTCTTTACCGAGGGAACATTCCGGGCAGAGGAAGTTATCAGGGACGTCGCTCCACGGTGTGCCTGGCTGGACATCCTGCATCGGCTCACCGGTGGCCGGATCGTAGATCCACTGGCAGACGCTGCACTGCATGCGTGGGCCGAGGTCGGCGGCAGCGGCGGCACAGGCGCAGGCTTCCTGTTCAGGTGTGGCTTTGGCGGTCGCTTCTGGCAGCGGAGCGAGCGCCCACTGACGTGCAATGTCGCGGCCATGCTGACGGCAGATTTCCAGCGCATCCAGATCCGGGCGCCATTTGGCCTTCAGGCTCATCGACATTTCAAAGCCCGCATCCTGCAGACGGGTAGAAAGACGGTCAACCGCACCGCCGCTCCAGCCGTGGGAGCCGAACGCACTGGCGCGTTTGTTACGGAAGCGCAGACCGGTCATCTCTTCGACCAGACCAGCAATTTTCGGCATCATCACGTTGTTCATGGTGGAGGTGCCCACCAGCACGCCTTTAGAGCGGAAGACATTGGTCAGAATGTCGTTCTTGTCGCTGCGCGCCACGTTAAAGATTTTCACCGCCACGTTCGGATCCACTTCGTTGATGCCCTGGGCAATCGCGTCGGCCATCATGCGGGTGTTATTGGACATGGTGTCGTAGAAAATGGTGATGCGATCTTCCTGATAGTCTGCGGCCCATTTCAGGTACTGCTCGACGATCTGGGTTGGGTTATCACGCCATACCACACCGTGGGAGGTGGCAATCATATCCACCGGCAGGTTGAAGCCGAGGATTTCGGTAATTTTTGGCGTAACCAGACGGCTGAACGGGGTCAGGATGTTGGCGTAGTAGCGCTGGCACTGCTCGTACAGTTCAGCCTGATCCACTTCGTCATTGAACAGACGTTCGTCGCAGTAGTGCTGGCCGAAGGCGTCGTTACTGAACAGCACGGCGTCGCCGGTCATGTAGGTCATCATGCTGTCCGGCCAGTGCAGCATTGGGGTTTCAACGAAGATTAGCTGCTTGCCGTTGCCAATATCCAGTGAGTCACCGGTTTTCACCACGTTGAAATTCCACTCTGGATGGTGGTGGTGACCGGTAATGGAGTCGATGGCGTTGTTGGTGCAGTAGATTGGGGTGTCCGGGATGCAGGACATCAGTTCTGTCAGCGCCCCGGCGTGATCTTCTTCCGCATGGTTAATGATGATGTAGTCGATATCGGCCAGGTCAATTTCACTGCGCAGGTTTTGCACGAACTCACGGCTGAACTTATGATCGACGGTATCGATCAGGACATTTTTTTCTTCGCGGATGAGATAGCTGTTGTAGCTGCTGCCGCGCAGTGTTTTGTATTCCGTGCCGTGAAAATCACGTACTTCCCAGTCACGTTGACCAACCCAATGAATATTGTTTTTAACCAGAATAGACATAGCAACCTCAACTTAATACAGCGAAATTAAACGAAAGATGTAAGGGTAAATGCAGGTTGCGTGCCAACTTTTTAATTTCTTGATTTTAATATATTTTAAAAATAATAACCCTTGGTGGGTAGTCATTTTGACTGTCATTGATATAGTCAATATGACAAGATGCATTGTCAAAATGACAGCGAGGCGACAATGAGTTTTTCTGTAGAGGTGCTGGCGAAAATCGCCATTGAATTGCAGAGCGGTATCGGCCATCAGGATCGTTTTCAGCGGTTGATCTCCACCCTGCGCCACGTGCTGGATTGCGATGCCTCGGCGTTGCTGCGCTATGAAGGGCGGCAGTTTATCCCGCTGGCAATCGACGGGCTGGCGCAGGACGTGCTGGGGCGGCGCTTTACCCTGGAGGGCCACCCGCGGCTGGAGACCATTGCCCGCGCCGGGGATGTGGTGCGCTTCCCGGCCGACAGCGATCTGCCCGACCCCTACGACGGGCTGATCCCCGGACAGGAGAGCCTGAAGGTGCACGCCTGTATCGGCCTGCCGCTGTTTGCCGGACAAAACCTGATTGGTGCGCTGACCCTCGACGGTATGTCACCGGATCAGTTCGATACCTTCAGCGACGAGGAGCTGAGGCTCATTGCCGCCCTTGCCGCCGGGGCGCTAAACAATGCCCTGCTGATTGAGCAACTGGAGAGCCAGAACAGCCTGCCCGCTGGCCCGGCGGTGTTTGAGCAGGTGAAAAATACGGAAATGATCGGGCTATCGCCGGGCATGGTGAGCCTGAAAAAAGAGATTGAGATTGTCGCGGCTTCCGACCTGAACGTGCTGATCGAGGGAGAAACCGGCACCGGCAAAGAGCTGGTGGCGAAAGCTATCCATGAGGCATCGCCAAGAGCGGTGAATCCGCTGGTCTACCTCAACTGCGCGGCCCTGCCGGAGAGCGTGGCGGAGAGCGAGCTGTTCGGCCACGTGAAAGGGGCCTTTACCGGGGCCATCAGCAACCGCAGCGGCAAGTTTGAAATGGCCGATAACGGCACCCTGTTCCTTGATGAGATTGGCGAACTGTCGCTGGCGCTACAGGCCAAGCTGCTGCGCGTTTTGCAGTATGGCGATATCCAGCGCGTGGGCGACGACCGCAGCCTGCGGGTCGATGTGCGGGTACTGGCGGCCACCAACCGCGATCTGCGTGAAGAGGTGCTGGCCGGGAACTTCCGCGCCGACCTGTACCACCGCCTGAGTGTCTTCCCGCTTTCGGTGCCGCCGCTGCGCGAACGGGGCGAAGACGTGGTGCTGCTGGCGGGCTATTTTTGCGAACAGTGCCGGTTGCGGATGGGGTTGTCCCGGGTGGTGCTTAGCCCCGGCGCGCGGGCGCATTTGCTGAGTTACGGCTGGCCAGGCAACGTGCGCGAGCTGGAACATGCCATCCACCGGGCGGTGGTGCTGGCCCGGGCGGCGCGCCTGGGGAATGACGTGGTGATCCACGCGCAGCATTTTGCCCTGCATGATGAGAGCACACCTGCGGTCATGCCGGAAAACCCGGTGGTGGTACATCAGAATCTGCGTGAGGCAACGGAGGCGTTTCAGCGCCAGATGATCACCCGGACGCTGGAGCAGAACAGCCGCAGCTGGGCGGCGAGCGCAAGGGCGCTGGAGACCGACGTCGCCAACCTGCACCGGCTGGCGAAACGTCTGGGTCTGAAGGGTTAGATGATACCTGCCTGATAAAAATCCTGCAGGTTGATGGCACCACACAGGCGGCCAGCTTCGTCCACCACCGGGGCGGCGGTGATTTTGCGCTTCATCAGCAGCTCTTTGGCCTCAATGGCGCGGCTTTCGGCATTCAGCGTCAGGCCGCCAGTGGTCATGGCGCTGCTGACGTTTACCTCCAGTTGGCCACCGCCTACCAGCCAGCGACGCAGGTCACCGTCGGTGAAGACGCCTTTAACCTGGAGGTCATCATCGCAGACCGCCACCAGTCCCAGCCCGGTGCGGCTCAGCTCCATCATCGCATCCATCACGCTGGTATTCAGCTTCACCTGCGGGACTGCCGCGTCGGTGCGCATCAGATGGTGGACTTTATTCAGCAGGCGCGCCCCCAGTGCGCCGGCAGGGTGGGAGCGGGCAAAATCTTCTTCGTTAAAGCCGCGGGCCTGCATAACCGCCATCGCCAGCGCATCGCCCATCATCAGGGTAGTGACGGTGCTGGAGGTAGGGGCAAGGTGCATCGGGCAGGCTTCGCGCTCCACGGAAATATCCAGCGTGGCTTTGGCGGCGAGCGCCAGCGGCGAACGGGATTTGCCGGTCATCGCCAGCAGCGCGACCGATTTTTCCTGCAGGCGCGGCAGGATCAGATCCAGTTCCTTCGCCGAGCCGGAGTAGGAGATAAACAGCAGCACGTCGCGGCTTTCGATCATACCCAGGTCGCCGTGCAGGGCTTCAGCCGGATGGACAAAAAAGGCCGGCGTGCCGGTACTGGCCAGGGTCGCGGCAATCTTTTTACCGATATGGCCGGACTTGCCAATGCCCGCGACAATCACTTTTCCTTCGCACTGGATAATGGTGTTTGCCGCCCGCACGAAGTCGTCCCCCAGACGTTCCGGCAGGCGGCTGGCCTCCTGCAATTCCAGCATCAGGGTTTGACGACCCGCGTTTAACAAAAAATCACTCATCTCTCTCTCCGGTTACAATGACTTCGATTCCTTTCTCTTCCAGCGCTTTTTTAAACGCCGGATCGATACCCGCGTCGGTGATCAGCTTATCGACGCTCTCAAGGCTACAGACAATATTGGGGCTTTTACGACCAAATTTGGATGAATCGGCCATCAGGATCACTTCCCGGGCGGCGTTGCACATCGCTTTACTGACGCTGAACACCTTGTATTCTCCCTGCTTTTGCAGAGGGTCGGGAATCGCCGCCTGCTACTGACGGGGTTTCATAGGCGTTGAGTTCTTCGGGTTGCAAAATGATAATTTCGCCAGCTTATAACGTTCACAACGAAATTATCCCTGTTTCAATTTAAGCGCTAATGATAATGCATCCTGACAGTGCGAATCATTAGGCATGATCACACCAGGCTTTAACTCCTGCAACGGAGTGCCGTCTTGGGCGGGAAGAGGATGACGTGGTTGAGAAGAGAACGAATTTAGCTTTGGACGCGTAAAGATTTTGCCGTGCGGCTTCGCATCTCTTCCTTGAGGTGTCCCGGATGCTTTACCATACTTGCCTCTTATCGAATTTGTTGAATGGATCTGTCATGTTCAAGCGTCGTTACGCAGCCTTATTGCCTGCGCTTATTCTGCTTTCCGCCTGCAGCAGCAAACCAAAGACCGAAGAGGTTCAGCAAACGGCAGGCGCCCCGTCCGGCGGCTTCCTGCTGGAACCCCAGCATAATGTGATGCAGATGGGGGGCGATTTCGCCAACAACCCCGCGGCGGAACAGTTCATCGACAAAATGGTGAGCAAGCACGGTTTCAATAAAACCCAGCTGCAGGAGATCCTCTCCCAGGCGAAACGTCTGGACTACGTGCTGCGGTTGATGGACCGCCAGGCCCCGACCACGCAGCCACCGGCCGGGCCGAACGGCGCGTGGTTACGCTATCGCAAACAGTTTATTACCCCGGACAACGTGCAAAACGGCGTAGCATTCTGGAACCAGTATGAGGATGCGCTGACCCGCGCCCAGCAGGTTTACGGCGTGCCGCCGGAGATCATCATCGGGATTATTGGCGTGGAGACCCGCTGGGGCCGCGTGATGGGCAAAACCCGTATTCTTGATGCGCTGGCGACGCTCTCCTTTAACTACCCACGCCGCGCGGAGTATTTCTCTTCTGAGCTGGAAACCTTCCTGCTGATGGCGCGTGACGAGCAGGACGATCCGCTGGATCTGAAAGGCTCCTTTGCTGGTGCGATGGGCTACGGGCAGTTTATGCCGTCCTCCTATAAGCAGTATGCGGTCGATTTCAATGGGGACGGCCACATTAACCTGTGGGACCCTGAGGATGCGATTGGCAGCGTCGCCAACTACTTCAAAGAGCACGGCTGGACGCAAGGTCAGCCGGTGGCAATCCTCGCGAACGGCCAGGCGCCAGGGCTGGAGAACGGCTTTAAAACCCGCTACAGCACCGCACAGCTGACCGCAGCAGGGTTAACGCCGCAGCAGCCGCTGAATGGCAATCAGCAGGTCAGCCTGCTGCGTCTGGATATCGGTACCGGCTACCAGTACTGGTACGGTCTGCCGAACTTCTACACCATCACCCGCTACAACCACAGCACGCATTATGCGATGGCGGTCTGGCAGTTGGGGCTGGCCGTGGCGCAGGCGCGCGTAAGCTCGCCGTTCAGTTAACGCTGCCTCTTCTTGCCGAAAAGTGGGTGGCGTGGTGCCACTCACTTTTAAATTACCCTGACGGCCAGGTTAATTTTTCTGAAGCCCCCTCGTAAAACCTTCACCTCATCCTCATATCTACAGGCTAAAGTGCTATCTTGTGCTGCACGTTTTTAAGGAGTCAAAACGATATGACTGACCATGAATTGATGCAGCTCAGTGAGAGCGTCGGGCAGGCGTTAAAACAGCGCGGTGCCACGCTCACCACCGCCGAGTCCTGTACCGGCGGCTGGGTGGCAAAAGTGATCACTGATATTGCTGGCAGTTCCGCCTGGTTTGAGCGCGGGTTTGTCACCTACAGTAATGAAGCGAAAGCGCAAATGATCGGCGTACGGGAACCTACGCTTATCGAGCATGGCGCGGTCAGCGAGCCGGTTGTCATCGAGATGGCGATTGGTGCCCTGCGTGCCGCCCGCGCGGACTATGCTATCTCTATTAGTGGCATTGCCGGGCCGGACGGCGGCAGCGATGAAAAGCCTGTCGGAACGGTCTGGTTTGGCTTTGCGACAGCGCAAGGGGAGGGGATTACCCGGCGGGAATGCTTCAGCGGCGACCGTGAAAGCGTGCGTCGTCAGGCCACCGTTTATGCGTTAAAAACGCTCTGGCAACAATTTCTACAAAACACTTGATACTGTATGAGCATACAGTATAATTGCCCCAACAGAACAGAAATCCAAGGTGAAGCGCAGTTGTTTCACCCGGCATGAGAGGAAAAAATGGCTATCGACGAAAACAAACAGAAAGCGTTGGCGGCAGCACTGGGCCAGATCGAAAAGCAATTCGGTAAAGGTTCCATCATGCGCCTGGGTGAAGATCGTTCCATGGATGTAGAAACTATCTCCACCGGTTCGCTTTCGCTGGATATTGCACTGGGTGCTGGCGGCCTGCCTATGGGTCGTATCGTAGAGATCTACGGGCCAGAATCCTCCGGTAAAACCACCCTGACGTTACAGGTCGTGGCTGCTGCACAGCGCGAGGGCAAAACTTGTGCCTTTATCGATGCTGAGCATGCGCTGGATCCGGTCTACGCACGTAAACTGGGTGTTGATATCGACAACCTGCTCTGCTCCCAGCCGGATACCGGTGAGCAGGCACTGGAAATCTGTGACGCACTGGCGCGCTCTGGCGCAGTAGACGTAATTATCGTCGACTCCGTTGCAGCCCTGACGCCAAAAGCAGAAATCGAAGGCGAAATCGGCGACTCTCACATGGGCCTCGCGGCACGTATGATGAGCCAGGCGATGCGTAAGCTGGCCGGTAACCTGAAGCAGTCCAACACGCTGCTGATCTTCATCAACCAGATCCGTATGAAGATTGGTGTGATGTTCGGTAACCCGGAAACCACCACCGGTGGTAACGCGCTGAAATTCTACGCCTCTGTGCGTCTGGATATCCGCCGTATCGGTGCCGTGAAAGACGGTGAAAACGTGGTGGGTAGCGAAACCCGCGTGAAGGTTGTGAAGAACAAGATTGCTGCGCCGTTTAAACAGGCTGAGTTCCAGATCCTCTACGGTGAAGGTATCAACTTCTACGGCGAACTGGTTGACCTGGGCGTGAAAGAGAAGCTGATTGAGAAAGCGGGTGCCTGGTACAGCTACAACGGTGACAAGATTGGTCAGGGTAAAGCGAATGCTATCTCCTGGCTGAAAGAGAACCCGGAAGCAGCAAAAGAGATCGAGAAGAAGGTGCGTGAGCTTCTGCTCAGCAACCAGGATTCTAAACCGCAGTTCGCTGTTGATGGCGAAGGCGTTGAAGAAACCAACGAAGATTTCTGATAATCGGATGTAATATACAAGGGTCGCTTAGTGCGGCCCTTTTGCTTTTTGACTGCAGCAGGTTTATCTATGAATGAATCCCCAGCACGTCGTCCTGCTTATAACCGTCTGTTAGATCGCGCTGTGCGTATTCTTGCCGTTCGCGATCACAGCGAACAGGAGCTTCGCCGCAAGCTCGCCGCGCCGGTAATGAGCAAAAACGGACCAGAAGCCATCGATGCCACGGCAGAAGATTACGATCGGGTGGTCGCCTGGTGCTATGAGCACAGCTATCTGGACGATACCCGGTTTGTCTTGCGCTTCATTGCCAGCCGCAGCCGTAAAGGGTACGGTCCAGCTCGCATCCGTCAGGAGCTAAATCAAAAAGGTATCGCCCGCGAAACCAGCGAAAAGGCGATGCGTGAATGCGACATTGACTGGTGCGAACTGGCGCGGGAACAGGCCGTACGGAAGTATGGCGAGCCTTTGCCGCGGGAGTTTTCGGAAAAAGTCAAAATCCAGCGCTTTTTGCTTTATCGCGGCTTCCTTATGGAAGATATTCAGGATATCTGGCGTAATTTTACCGAATGAACGCATGCGGGATTTTACTTCCCTTTAAAGAAAACTTATCTTATTCCCACTTTTTTCAGTAGCTGGTCCGTCCAACAAAGATTGTGTAGCGACCCGCTGTGACATTTCGTTAGCTTGATTTCAGGATAATTATGAGCAAGAGCACCGCTGAGATCCGACAGGCGTTTCTCGATTTTTTCCATAGTAAGGGACACCAGGTTGTTGCCAGCAGCTCCCTGGTACCGAACAACGATCCAACTTTACTGTTTACCAACGCCGGGATGAACCAGTTCAAGGATGTCTTCCTTGGTCTCGACAAGCGTAATTATTCTCGCGCAACCACCTCGCAGCGCTGCGTGCGTGCGGGCGGTAAACATAACGATCTGGAAAACGTCGGTTACACCGCACGTCACCACACCTTCTTCGAAATGCTGGGTAACTTCAGCTTCGGCGATTATTTCAAACACGATGCTATCCAGTACGCATGGGAACTGCTGACCGGTGAAAACTGGTTCAACCTGCCGAAAGAGCGTCTGTGGGTTACCGTTTACGAAACCGATGACGAAGCCTACGAAATCTGGGAAAAAGAAGTGGGTATCCCGCGCGAACGTATTATTCGCATCGGCGATAACAAAGGCGCACCTTACGCGTCTGACAACTTCTGGCAGATGGGCGATACCGGTCCATGCGGTCCATGCACGGAAATCTTCTACGATCATGGCGATCACATCTGGGGCGGCCCTCCGGGCAGCGCAGAAGAAGACGGCGACCGTTACATTGAGATCTGGAACATCGTCTTCATGCAGTTCAACCGTCAAATCGACGGCACCATGGAGCCGCTGCCGAAGCCATCCGTAGATACCGGTATGGGTCTGGAGCGTATTGCCGCAGTACTGCAGCATGTTAACTCCAACTATGACATCGATCTGTTCAGCAACCTGATTAAGTCTGTTGCCGAAGTGACTGGCGCAACCGATCTGAGCAACAAATCCCTGCGCGTTATTGCTGACCACATACGCTCCTGTGCCTTCCTGATTGCTGACGGCGTGATCCCGTCGAATGAAAACCGTGGCTATGTGCTGCGCCGTATCATTCGTCGTGCTATCCGTCACGGCAACATGCTGGGCGCGAAGGACACCTTCTTCTACAAACTCGTTGGGCCACTGGTTGGCGTGATGGGTGCAGCCGGCGATGAACTGAAACGCCAGCAGGCACAGGTTGAGCAGGTTCTGAAAACCGAAGAAGAGCAGTTTGCCCGTACGCTGGAACGTGGTCTGGCCCTGCTGGATGACGAACTGTCGAAGCTGAAAGGCGATACGCTGGATGGTGAAACCGCCTTCCGTCTGTATGATACCTACGGCTTCCCGGTTGACCTGACGGCTGACGTCTGCCGCGAGCGCAACATCAAAGTTGACGAAGCAGGCTTTGAAGCGGCAATGGAAGAGCAGCGCCGCCGCGCGCGTGAGTCCAGCGGTTTTGGTGCCGACTACAACGCGATGATCCGTGTTGATGGCAGCAGCGAATTCGAAGGTTATGAGCATCTCGAAACCAACGGCAAAGTGACCGCTCTGTTTGTTGACGGCAAAGCCGTGGACAGCATCAGCGCAGGTCAGGCTGCGGTTGTGGTTCTGGATAAGACGCCGTTCTATGCAGAATCGGGCGGCCAGGTTGGCGACAAAGGCGAGCTGAAAGGCAGTGATTTCAGCTTTGCGGTGAACGACACGCAGAAATACGGCCAGGCGATTGGTCATCAGGGTACGCTGGCCTCCGGCACGCTGAAAGTGGGCGAGGGCGTTCAGGCTATCGTTGATGAAGCGCGCCGCGCACGTATCCGTCTGAACCACTCCGCGACGCACCTGATGCACGCCGCGCTGCGCCAGGTTCTGGGCACGCACGTTGCGCAGAAAGGCTCGCTGGTCAACGACAAAGTGCTGCGTTTCGACTTCTCCCATTTCGAAGCGATGAAACCGTCGGAAATCCGTGCGGTAGAAGATCTGGTGAATGCCCAGATCCGTCGCAACCTGCCGATCGAAACCAATATCATGGATCTCGACGCGGCGAAGAACAAAGGCGCAATGGCCCTGTTCGGTGAGAAGTATGACGAACGCGTTCGCGTGCTGAGCATGGGCGATTTCTCCACCGAGCTGTGTGGCGGTACGCACGCCAGCCGTACGGGCGACATTGGTCTGTTCCGTATTGTGTCTGAATCGGGTACGGCGGCAGGTGTTCGTCGTATTGAAGCGGTCACCGGCGAAGGCGCGATTGCATTACTGCATGCGCAGAGCGATCAGCTGCACGACATCGCGCAGCTGCTGAAGGGCGACAGCCAGAACCTGGGCGAAAAAGTGCGCAGCGTGATGGAACGTACCCGTCAGCTGGAAAAAGAGTTGCAGCAGCTGAAAGAACAGGCCGCCGTTGCTGAGAGCGCAAATCTCTCCAGCAAAGCGGTTGAGATTAACGGCGTCAAACTGCTGGTCAGCGAACTGGCAGGCGTGGAGCCGAAAATGCTTCGTACCATGGTCGACGATCTGAAGAACCAGCTCGGTTCAACCATTATCGTTCTGGCAACGGTAGCAGAAGGTAAGGTTTCTCTGATTGCGGGCGTATCTAAGGACGTGATCGACCGTGTGAAAGCAGGGGAGCTGATTGGTATGGTCGCTCAGCAAGTGGGCGGTAAAGGCGGCGGTCGTCCAGACATGGCGCAAGCCGGTGGTACAGACGCAGCAGCCCTTCCAGCGGCACTGGCCAGTGTTGAAAGCTGGGTAAGTTCTAAACTGTAATAATTACAAAGCGTGCACAGACGCCATAACGACAACGTTATGGCGTACTGCGCTCTACGCTATCGATAATGATAAAGTCAGGTTGAGTTTGTGTATATCGGCTAAACTTACGTTTAACAGATTGTGATGCCGTGACTACCTACACATTACGTGTTTGTCATCGCTTACTTTTTGGCGTTATATGATGGATAATGCCGGGATACAAGAGACCCGACTCTTTTAATCTTTCAAGGAGCAAAGAATGCTGATTCTGACTCGTCGAGTTGGTGAGACCCTCATGATTGGGGATGAGGTCACCGTGACAGTTTTAGGGGTAAAGGGTAACCAGGTACGTATTGGTGTTAACGCTCCTAAAGAAGTATCTGTCCACCGTGAAGAGATCTACCAGCGTATCCAGGCTGAAAAATCCCAGCAGTCCAGTTACTGATATTGTCGCGTCTCGCTGTCGGGCGAGACGCAACCCTCCTGTCATTTTTCCTGCTCAACGTTACCGTTTAATTTCAAACGCTCTCTTTTTAACCACTCCGTCACCCTAAACTCGCCCTTACGCCGCCATTTCTGCAAAGGTTTTCTGTGAAGATGCCTGCAAAATCCGCTTATAAAACACCCTCTTTGCGGCTTTTACATGCGAATTGCGTGTGATTTGTGCAAACGATAAAAGCTTTTGGAAAATTGTTTGACTTATAAGTCCCAGAAAGTAATATATGCGCCACGCAGCGACGAGAAGCTCTTAACGAGTAACTCGAAGCACTCGAAAGAGGCGTTGTGTGGTGAGGTGGCCGAGAGGCTGAAGGCGCTCCCCTGCTAAGGGAGTATGCGGTCAAAAGCTGCATCCGGGGTTCGAATCCCCGCCTCACCGCCATTTTGCATCCGTAGCTCAGCTGGATAGAGTACTCGGCTACGAACCGAGCGGTCGGAGGTTCGAATCCTCCCGGATGCACCATCTTCTCCGAGATAGCAGCTAAACTGTTGTTTCATGCTCTGCGAGATAATCGCGAGCACCAGGGAGGATAGCGTTGCTTTAGCAACGACCCGTAGGGCGAGGCGCAGCCGAGTAATACTCCCGGATGCACCATCTATTACTTCATATTGCTTTCGAAGTGATATGAGTATCGAGTAGTACAGTAGTAAATCCTGATGCATCCGTAGCTCAGCTGGATAGAGTACTCGGCTACGAACCGAGCGGTCGGAGGTTCGAATCCTCCCGGATGCACCATCTTTTACTTTGTGTTGCTTATGAAGCAATACTGAGTATCGAGTAGTACAGTAGTAAATCCCGATGCATCCGTAGCTCAGCTGGATAGAGTACTCGGCTACGAACCGAGCGGTCGGAGGTTCGAATCCTCCCGGATGCACCATATTCTCCGAGATAGCAGCCAGACTGTTGTTTCATGTTCTGCGAGATAATCGCGAGCACCAGGGAGAATAGCGTTGCTTTAGCAACGACCCGTAGGGCGAGGCGCAGCCGAGTAATCCTCCCGGATGCACCATCTTTTACTTTGTGTTGCTTATGAAGCAATACTGAGTATCGAGTAGTACAGCAGTAAATCCCGATGCATCCGTAGCTCAGCTGGATAGAGTACTCGGCTACGAACCGAGCGGTCGGAGGTTCGAATCCTCCCGGATGCACCATCTTCTCCGAGATAGCAGATAAACTGTTGTTTCATGTTCTGCGAGATAATCGCGAGCACCAGGGAGAATAGCGTTGCTTTAGCAACGACCCGCAGGGCAAGGCGCAGCCGAGTAATCCTCCCGGATGCACCATCTTCTTCCTCATTGTTTATTCCTTCGACGTTCCGTCAGCAATCACCTTCTCTGTCAGCGACAAAAACCATCATTTACGATAAAGTAATGCTTTGTAATCCTTTTGCGAGAGCACGATGTACGCACAGTATGACTGTTTGATCTTCGATATGGATGGCACCATCCTGGACACCGAGCCAACGCATCGTAAAGCCTGGGCTGATGTCCTCGGCCGTTACGGAATGCGTTTCGACTTACAGGCCATGATTGCCCTCAACGGATCGCCTACCTGGCGTATTGCGCAGGCCGTGATTGAACTGAATCAGGCCGATTTCGACCCCCATCTGCTCGCGCGTGAAAAAACCGATGCGGTAAAAGCGATGCTGTTAGATACCGTGCGCCCTTTGCCATTAATCGAGGTGGTAAAAGAGTGGCACGGACGTCGGCCAATGTCGGTCGGGACGGGCAGTGAGAGCGCGATCGCAGAGGCATTACTCAACCACCTTGGCCTGCGCCGCTACTTTTCTGCGGTTGTCGCGGCCGATCATGTTAAAAATCACAAGCCCGCCCCGGACACCTTCCTGCTGTGTGCAGAGCTGATGGGTGTCCCCGCTGCCAGGTGCGTCGTGTTTGAAGATGCCGACTTCGGTATTCAGGCGGCGCACGCTGCCGGCATGGACGCAGTGGACGTTCGCTTACTGTGAGTGACTTGCTGTCACTGTCCTCATTATTCGCCAGCAGTTTTTTAAGCGCCACGCTCCTGCCGGGAAATTCGGAAGTGGTACTGGTGGCGATGCTGTTGTCCGGCGTAAGTCAGCCCTGGTTGCTTGTGTTAATAGCAACAATGGGTAATAGCTTTGGAGGGCTGACTAACGTTATTCTTGGGCGATTCTTTCCGCTACGCAAAACGTCGCGCTGGCAGGAAAAGGCAGTCGGCTGGCTAAAACGCTATGGCGCTGCCACGCTGTTATTAAGCTGGATGCCGGTAATCGGTGATTTACTGTGCCTGCTGGCGGGATGGATGCGCATCTCCTGGGGGCCTGTGCTCTTTTTTTTATGCCTGGGCAAGGCGCTGCGCTACGTTCTCGTGGCAGTGGTGACGATGCAGGGCATGACGTGGTGGCACTAATTGGACTGTTTGTGACCATGAACCATTACAATTATGCTAAATAAAATGATTTTGACAGGCGGGAGGTCGAATTGATCCCGGACGTATCACAGGCACTGGCCTGGCTGGAAAACCACCCTCAGGCTCTGAAGGGTATTCAGCGTGGTCTTGAGCGCGAAACGCTGCGCGTAAACGCGGATGGCAGTCTTGCAACGACGGGCCATCCACAGGCGTTGGGTTCCGCGCTGACCCATAAGTGGATCACTACTGATTTCGCTGAAGCGCTGCTTGAGTTCATTACGCCAGTCGATGGCGATATTGACCACATGCTGAAGGTTATGCGAGATATTCACCGCCACAGCGCCCGCAATCTGGGTGACGAACGCATGTGGCCGCTCAGCATGCCTTGCTATATCGAACAGGGCCAGGACATCGAACTGGCGCAGTATGGCACCTCTAACGTTGGTCGTCTGAAAACCCTTTATCGTGAAGGGCTGAAGAACCGCTATGGCGCACTGATGCAGACCATCTCTGGCGTGCATTATAACTTCTCGCTGCCGATGGCATTCTGGCAGGCGAAGTGCGGCGAGACGGACAAAGAGGCCATCTCTGCAGGCTATTTCCGCCTGATCCGTAACTACTATCGCTTTGGCTGGGTCATCCCATATCTGTTCGGCGCATCGCCGGCGATTTGCTCCTCTTTCCTGCAGGGCAAACCCACCACGCTGCCGTTTGAGAAGACTGACTGCGGTATGTATTACCTGCCGTACGCCACCTCTCTGCGTCTCAGCGACCTGGGATATACCAATAAGTCGCAAAGCAATCTCGGAATTACGTTTAACGACTTGCACGAGTATGTGGCAGGATTGAAGCGGGCGATCAAAACGCCATCGGAAGCGTACAGCGACATCGGACTTGAGAAAGACGGTAAACGCCTGCAAATCAACACCAACGTATTGCAGATCGAAAACGAACTGTACGCGCCGATCCGACCAAAACGTGTCACCCGCAGCGGCGAGACACCGTCAGACGCTCTGCAACGCGGCGGTATTGAGTACATCGAAGTGCGTTCTCTGGATATCAACCCGTTCTCTCCGATTGGTGTGGATGAGCAGCAGGTACGCTTCCTCGATCTGTTTATGGTCTGGTGTGTGCTGGCCGATGCGCCGGAGATGAGCGCTGACGAACTGCTCTGCACCCGCACCAACTGGAACCGGGTCATCCTCGAAGGGCGCAAGCCTGGGCTGACGCTGGGCATCGGGTGTCAAACGGCGCAGTTCCCGTTACAGCAGGTGGGTAAAGATCTGTTCCGCGACCTTAAACGTGTCGCCCAAACGCTGGACAGCGTGTACGGTGGCGAAGCGTATCAGCAGGTGTGTGATCAGCTGGTCGAAAGCTTTGATAACCCTGAGCTGACGTTCTCGGCGCGCATTCTGCGTTCGATGATCGATCAGGGGATTGGCGGCACCGGTCGTGCGCTTTCGGCGGAGTATCGGGATATGCTGCGACAGGAGCCGCTGGAAGTATTAAGCGAAGCCGAGTTTGCTGCGGAGCGCGATGCGTCCGTGGTGCGTCAGAGTGAGATTGAAGCGGCGGATACCGAGTCGTTTGAAGCGTTTCTGGCGAAACAGGCCTGACAGAAAAGAAAAAGGCCACATCGCTGTGGCCAAAATAACATCTCTGAAGAACAGGGATGATGATAACAAATGCGCGTCTTTCATATAGTCAGACTCGCGTTGAACAGAAGAGTTCATTTTTTTATAAAAAAATCACTATCGGAGGTGACGTATGCCGTTATTAGATAGCTTTACTGTCGACCATACCCGTATGGAAGCACCTGCTGTACGCGTTGCGAAGACCATGCATACCCCGCACGGCGACACGATCACTGTATTCGACCTGCGTTTCTGCGTACCGAACCAGGAAGTCATGCCAGAGAAAGGCATCCACACCCTGGAGCACCTGTTTGCAGGTTTCATGCGCGATCACCTGAACGGGAATGGCGTTGAGATCATCGATATCTCGCCGATGGGCTGCCGCACCGGCTTTTATATGAGCCTGATTGGTGTGCCGGAAGAGACGCGTGTTGCCGATGCCTGGAAAGCAGCGATGGCCGACGTGCTGAAGGTCAAAGAGCAGAACCAGATCCCGGAACTGAACGTTTACCAGTGTGGCACATACCAGATGCACTCCCTGGAAGAAGCCCAGGAGATTGCACGTCATATTCTTGAGCGTGACGTTCGCGTTAACAGCAACGAAGAGCTGGCGCTGCCAAAAGATAAACTGCAGGAACTGCACATCTAGCCACAAGGCAGTTGCGGGAATCGCGAGCATAAAAAAACGGATCTGCATGCAGATCCGTTTTTGTTTTCAGGCAGGCGACTCAGTGCGCGCCTCCGCCTCCGCCACCCGCCCCAAACGGCGGTTTGGCGAACCAGATCAGCCCCAGTAGCACAATGAACACCCCAGCCGATAGCCAGAAGATCTCATTGGCGGAGATTATCAGCCCCTGAGCGGTGATCTGCTGGGCTATCCAGCCTGAAGCCTGCTGCTCGGACATACCCATCCCCTGCAGCTGGCTGTAGACCTCCTGCGCCTGCGGATTGAACACGTTCACCGATTCTGTCAGCTGCGCATGGTGCAACGACTCGCGGTTAGTCCACATGGTGGTGGTCATCGAGGTACCGATGGAACCCGCCAGCGTACGCATAAAGTTCGACAGACTGGAAGCCGCCGCCATTCGTTCCGGCGGCAGGCCGGAGAGGGTGATGGTGGTCAGAGGCATAAAGAAGCACGCCACCGCAAAGCCCTGAATGAACTGCGGCCACGCGGAAGCACCAAAGTCCATGCCCGGCTCAAAGGTATAGGCACGCCAGTAGAAGCACACCGCATACATAATGAAGCTGAAGGTCACCAGCCGACGCATATCGAGCTTATGGGCGAAACGGCCGATAATCGGTGACAGCAGGACCGGGATCACCCCGACCGGTGCTGACGCCAGCCCCGCCCAGGTGGCAGTGTAGCCATATACCTCCTGCAACAGCTGCGGCAGCAGAACAATCGCGCCGAAGTAGAGCATGTAGGCAAGGCTGATACACAAGCAGCCTATGGTGAAGTTGCGCGACTTAAACAACGACAGATCGACTATCGGGTTATCATCCGTCAGCTCCCAGACAATCAGGAAGCTTAGCGCCACCACCGCCACGACCGTCAGAACGATGATCTCCTGCGAGGCGAACCAGTCCAGCTCTTTCCCGCGGTCGAGCATGATCTGCAGGCTACCGATGCCGAGCACCAGCAGTGCCAGCCCCACGCCATCAATACGCCGTTGCTCGGTGCGGGTTTCGCGGCCACGCAGCGATTGCAGGGTCAGCAATACCACCACTGCGCCAATCGGCACGTTGATAAAGAAGATCCAGCCCCAGTGATAGTTATCGCTGATATAGCCGCCCAGAATCGGGCCGCAGATCGGGGCGACAATCACCGTCATCGACCACAGCGCCAGCGCGATAGACCGTTTGGCTGGCGGATAGTTGTTGAGGAGCAGACTTTGCGACAGCGGGATCAGCGGCCCGGCAACGATCCCCTGAATCACGCGGAAGAAGATCAGCATGGTCAGGCTGCTGGACACCCCGCACGCCCAGGAGGCGATGACAAAGGCGGTGGTGGACCAGAGGAACAGCTTCACTTCCCCGACGCGCTTTGCCAGCCAGCCGGTGATCGGAATGGAGATCGCATTCGCCACCCCGAACGAGGTGATTACCCATGTCCCCTGGCTCAGGGAGGAGCCAAGGTTCCCGGCGATGGTCGGGATCGCCACGTTGGCGATGGTGGAGTCCAGCACCTGCATGAAGGTCGCCAGCGACAGCGCAATGGTCATGATGACCAGTTGCGCGCCTTCCAACGGTTTGTGCGGTTTTTGCTGTTGCATAACGCTCACCTTTGGATTAACCGGCGTTCGCCTTCACGATCTCATCGATCAGCTTATTCACAGGCTCAAGGCTGATCTCGCGGGCATTACTTTCGTAAGCCGGGTTAGAACGCGCCTGGTTCGCCAGCATCTGACCGTCGCGGTTCGCGGTATCGACCGTGACCAGTGTGGAGAGGCCAATACGCAGCGGATGATCCGCCAGCTGTTTCTCATCCAGCTCGATACGCACCGGCAGACGCTGTACCACTTTGATCCAGTTCCCGGTGGCGTTCTGCGCAGGCAGCAGGGAGAAGGCGCTGCCGGTACCCATATCCAGCCCGACAACTTTACCGGTGTATTTCACCTCGTCGCCGTAGATATCGCTGACGATCGTTGCGCTCTGGCCGATACGCATATGCGCCAGCTGCGTCTCTTTGAAGTTAGCATCCACCCACAGGTTGGTCGCGGGCACGACCGCCATCAGCGGGGTTGAGGAGCTAATCTGCGCGCCAGGCTGCACCGAGCGACGGGACACGTAGCCGGTCATCGGGCTGACAATTTTGGTTCGCTGCAGCGCCAGCCAGGCATTGCGCACTTCCGTCGCCGCCTGTTTCACCGCAGGTTGTTGATCGAGGGTCGTATCCAGCACCATCGCCTGGTTAGCGTTATATTGCTGAACAGAGACATCCAGCTGGGCCTGCGCGCTGGCAACCGCGTCACGGGCGTGTTGCAACTCTTCACGGCCAATCAGGTTAGCGTTACCGAGTGGAACACGACGATTGAAATCGGTCTGCGCCTGGGCGAGGGCGGTTTTCTGCACATTGATGCTGGCCTGCAGCTGTTTGCTGTTGATCATCAGCTGACGGGTCTGGCGCACGCTCGAGGCCAGCTCGGTCTGCGCTTTTTCAAACGCCTGCTGGGCGTCGGTCGGATCCAGCGTGACCAGCACGTCGCCTTTTTGCACAAAGTCGGTATTGTCAGCCCAGACTTTTGTCACGCTGCCCGACACCTGCGCCATAATCTGAACCTGGTTCCCTGCCACGTACGCATCATCCGTCTCTTCAGTATGACGCAGTACTAAAAACCAATAGATCCCATATGCCACGGCAATGATAATAAAGAGCAAGGTCAGCAGCAGAAGGGCGCGCTTACGTTTGCCTTTCTTCTTATTGACCGGTTGCTGCGGGGTTGTGTTCTCCGCATTTGCGCTCATGATTTTCTCCACGATCTTATTATTTCACATCGGCTGAGCCGACCTGTTATCAGAAAGGCCAGCACTGTGATGTGCTGGCCTGTCGGTTTTCTTATGAATCTGGATTTTTGGAGCGTGTCGTCGCGTTAGCGCAGCGCCTCAAGAACGGCGCCATCTTCATCCATCTGGTCCAGACGGGTGAGAAGCTTGCGGGTGATATGCTCGAGCTGCTCTTTCTCGGTACCACTTAAAGACGACCAGAGTTGATGCAGACAATTGTGCTGAGGTGGAAGCACCTCGCGCAGGAATTCGTGACCTTTCTCGGTCAGTTGCAGATGCAGACAACGGCGGTCGTTGTCGCTTTCACGGCGTTCAATCCAGCCGCGTTTTTCCAGCTCATCGGCAATACGGGTTGCATTGGTACGAGACGAACCCAGGGCGCAACTCAGCTCGGAAGGCTGGATGCTGTGATTCTCCTGAGACTCCAGCGTAATCAACGCCATAAACAACGTCTCGTTAATCCCTTGAGCTTTCAGCATCTTATTGCGATTTTCCAGCAGCTTGCCCTGCATGTGCATGCAGAGACGGGTTAACAGGATCTCCTGATAAGGGAAATCTGCGTAGCGACTGGCGCGAAACTTAAGCATTTGTTCAATGGGCGTAAACGAACTATCCATTTGGGCATAACCTCATTAATTACAGCCGATATAGTAACGACAGTGACAAATAATGTAAATGAATTATTTGTGCGACTAAAATCCATCAGACAAATTTCACCGTCATCAAGAGCCGGGTAGATCCGTGACCCGGTAAGCACAGAAAAGAGGAGGGAGCACTGGCAAAACGGGGATGGGTCTTCGGGCGTAAGTTATTCATGCGGTATTCTAATATATTACCCACATAAAAATTTCCAGAATAAATGATTCCAGTCACCATAACAGACTGAGGGGTTCCTTAACACCCTAAGAAACCCCAAACTTATGTAAACCTTATTGAATAGCGTCCTGACGATGGTAGCCGCGCCACCAGACCAGCAGATTAAGGATAGCCATAACTGCCCCAACTGCACATACGCCCGCCCAGCCTGCATGCTGCCACGCCGAGGCTGAGATGAGCGACCCGGCGGCCCCACCGATGAAGTAGCTGGTCATGTAGCCCGCCGTCAGGCGATTACGGGCCTCCGGCTTGACGCGGTAAATCACGGTCTGGTTGGTGATATGCACCCCCTGCACGGTGAGGTCCAGCACCAGAATGCCGACAATCAGCGCCAGCACCGAGACATGCCCGTACCAGATCGCCGCCCAGGAGAGCAGCAGCAGGACCAGACTGGCGGTCGTGGTAATGTGCGACTTGCCCTTATCCGCCAGCCCCCCCGCCGGACGCGCGCCCAGCGCTCCGGCCGCGCCCGCCAGGCCGAACAGGCCAATCATCCCTTCGGAATAGTTAAACGGCGGAGCGGCCAGCAGAAAGGCCATTGAGGTCCAGAGGATGCTGAAGTTAGCGAAGGTAAAACAACCCAGCAGCGCCCGGGTACGCAGCAGTTTATCGTGCGTGAACAGGCTAAAAACGGACCCCAGCAGCTGAGGGTAGTTGAGGTGGGTTTCGGATTTCACCTTCGGCAGGCCGCGCCACAGGGCGAGGGCCATCACCACCATCAGCACCGACGCCACCCAGTACACGGTGCGCCAGCCGCCGATGCCCGCCAGCAGACCTGCGACGGTACGTGCCAGCAAAATCCCCAGCAACAGGCCGCTCATAATGGTGCCGACCACTTTGCCGCGTTTTTCCGGTGAGGCGAGGGTAGCCGCGAGCGGCACCAGGATCTGCGCCACCACCGAGAACAGGCCGGTCAGGGCGGTGCCGAAGATCATCATCGCCAGCGACTGGCTGGAGGCGGTGATCAACATCCCGCCAGCGGCCAGCAGGGTCATGGAGACAATCATGGCCCGGCGTTCGAACATATCCCCCAGCGGGACGAGGAACAGCAGACCAACGGCATACCCCAGCTGCGCGGCGGTAACGATAAAACCGGCCGAGCTGGCAGACAGCGAAAAGTTACGCGCGATGGTTTCCAGCAGCGGCTGGGCGTAATAGTTACTGGCGACCGCCAGACCGGTTGCCACGGACATCAGAAGAATAAGTGCGGGGCTAAGCCCCTGAGTCGATTTTGTCATTAGGTTTTTGAAATCATTAGTTGAGTGATTATTTTTTCAGAAAACATAATAACGGATGAATAAGAAAGGAGGAGAACTGGTGAGTGATGGATTGTGCGGTTTGGGCTTCATCCTCATTCCGGTCTTTCTTTCAGAGGAGAAAAGGTATTCAGGTTCCCTCTCTCTTCAGTGGAGAGAAGGTGTTCAGGTTCCCTCTCCCTTCAGAGGAGAGAAGGTGTTCAGATTCCCTCTCCCTTCAAAGGAGAGAAGGTATTCAGGCTCCCTCTCCCTTCAAAGGAGAGAAGGTATTCAGGTTCCCTCTCCCTTCAGAGGAGATAAGGTGTTCAGATACCCTCTCCCCAAAGGGGGGAGGGTAATCAGGTTCCCTCTCCCCTCAGGGGAGAGGGTTAGGGTGAGGGGAACAGCGCGCACTTACTTCTGCGCTGCAAGCGCCTCATTTACCCACGCATCAAACTGCTGCTGGTGGGCTTTGATCCAGCCATCAACGTGACCCTGAACATCGGCCTCAGACGATTTGCCCGCATGCATCATTGCGTTCTGGGCGTTGATATCCGCCAGCGGCAGCTTCATTACCGAGAACAGCTTCGCTGCGGCCGGGTTTTTCTCAGCCCAGGCTTTGTTCGCAACGATGTGCATGGTGTTAACCGGGAAGCCATAGTTCATGCCGTTCGGCAGTTTGGTGTCGATATCCTTCTGCTCGCCCGGCAGAGAGGAGAACGGCACCTGCAGCCACACCACATCTTTACCAGGCTTCAGCACGTCGCTAACCCAGTACGGCGTCCAGGTGTAATAGATGACCGGCTTGCCTTCCTTAAAGCGGGCAATGGTATCGGCCATCATCGCTGAGTAGTTGCCGTGGCTAACATCCACGGTTTTGGCCAGATCGAAGGCTTTGTTCTGATGGTTAATCACCGCCTCACAGCCCCAGCCCGGGGAACAGCCCATCATGTCGGCTTTGCCGTCACCATTGGTATCAAACAGTTTGGCAATCTTGGGATCTTTCAGCTGTTCGATGTTGGTGATGTGGTACTGATCCGCAGTTTTCTTGTCGATCAGATAACCCTGTGCCGCACCGGAAACGAATGTTCCTTCACGGTAGAATTTCTTATCACCGCCCGCCGCGGCGTACATATCGTCATGCAGCGGCTGCCAGTTCACGGCAGTAAAGGTGGCATCGCCGGAGGCAATCGAGGTATAGCCCACGTTGTAATCCACTTCGCTGGGCTTATTGACGGTATAACCCAGCTTCTCCAGTGCCCGGCTAACCAGCCCGGTCTGGAACGACTCTTCGGAGATGGTGCTCTGTACCGGTTGCACGGTAATGCCTTTGCCAGGCAGTTCAGCGGCGAATGTGCCGGTAGAGACAAAGGTGGCAAACGCTGTGGCAAAAATTACGCTATGTCGCATCGTTGTTCCTTATTTTAGAAATGTACCCGTCATCATTTACGTTGCAGGTGCGTTGGCTCTGATCGCTTACCCCAGCCACAGCGTGATCTGTGTACCTGGGGATTCGCTCTCTGGCCGCCTTCCTGCAACCCGAATTATTTAGGGAAAAAACGGGTGATTAACCCGACAGGGCCGGTGGTATACCAGCGACGGTTGCCGCGACTGCGTGAATCACGACCGACAGCCTGGGTCAGGCGGTCAAGAATAATGGCGAGGATCACGATCCCCACGCCGCCCACGGTGGCCAGCCCCATATCGAGACGGCCAATGCCGCGCAGGACCATCTGGCCAAGACCGCCGACAGCGATCATCGAGGCGATCACCACCATCGACAGGGCCAGCATCAGGGTCTGGTTCACACCGGCCATAATGGTCGGCATCGCCAGCGGGAGCTGAACCTTAAACAACATCTGACGCGGGCTGGCACCAAACGAGCGCGAGGCTTCAATCAGATCGGCAGGCACCTGGTTAATCCCCAGAATGGTCAGACGCACAATAGGCGGCAGGGCGAAGATAATGGTCACCACCACGCCCGGCACGTTGCCGATGCCAAACAGCATCACAATCGGCACCAGATAGACAAACGCCGGGGTAGTCTGCATCGCATCCAGCAGCGGCCGGATAATTTTGGCCGCCCGCGGGCTGCGCGCCAGCCATATCCCCATCGGCAGGCCGATCACCACGCAGAAGAGCAGGGCGGTCAGCACCAGCGCCAGGGTGATCATCGCCTGCGACCAGGCACCGATCGCGCCGATCAGGATCAGCGAGATCAGCGTCGCCACGCCCATCCCCGCGCTGCCAAACTGCCAGGCAATCAGCGAGAACAGCACGATAGCCACAGGTGCTGGCATGCCCAGCATCAGCTGCTGGAAGCCGTTAAGGATGTAATCCACCGGCACACGAATGCCCTGGAAAACCGGACGGAAGTGGGTCACCACCCAGTCGATCCCTTCGGTTACCCAGCGGTCGAGCGGGATCAGCGTCTTATGGAACGGATCCATAATGTTGAAATGCTCAGGTTCCGGTGCCGGGGCGCTGGTCAGCCAGTCGGCCGCGCCGCCATCGGTAGGTGCTGGCGCAGCCGGGGAAGAACCCCATGCGTCAGCGGATTGTGCCGCGCTGTCAGCGCCAGGTGCTGGCGTAGCCGGGGTAGAACCCCACGCATCAGCGGATTGTACCGCGTTGTCAGCGGCGTCTGTGGTGCCCCACGGGTTAGATTGATCAGCCATTGTTTGCCCCCTCGCGATCTAAAGCCTGCAGCAGCATCCGTTTTGAGATGATGCCGACGTACTGTTGTTCTTCTCCGACTACCGGCACCGCGCAAGGCGCCTGGCCAACATGAGAGAGCAACTCGCTGAGCGGCGTTTCGGCGTCCACGGCAAGCGGAGCGTCAATCAACGCCGCATCGATACCCTGGTTTTCGCCAAGGGCGGTTTTCAGGGAATCGATGGAGACAACACCAACAAATTTATTACCGCGTTCAACCAGATAGCCGTATTCACGGTCTTCATCCTGCAACAGCTTCAGCGCCGAGCGTGGGCCGAAGCCTGGGGTTCTGCGGATAATGCCGTTCGGGGTGCGGCGGGCAATATCTTTGGCGCTAAATACCTGACTAATATCCACGCCACGGAAGAAGGTGCGCACGTAATCGTTCGCCGGATTATTCAGAATTTCATCCGGGGTTCCCACCTGCACCACTTCGCCGTTTTGCATAATGGCAATGCGGTCGCCAATTCGCATGGCTTCATCAAGATCATGGGAAATAAAGACAATAGTGCGCTGATGCCGCGATTGCAGTTTTACCAGCTCGTCCTGCATCTCGGTACGAATTAACGGGTCGAGCGCCGAAAAAGCTTCGTCCATTAATAATATATCGGGATTGATCGCTAATGCGCGGGCTAATCCCACGCGCTGACGCATCCCACCAGAAAGTTCATCCGGGTAGGCGTGGGCGTAATTTTCCAGCCCGACCTGACGCAGGGCATCCAGCGCTTTTTCCTGACGCTCACTGGCCGGTACACCGGCTAATTCCATACCGAAGGCGGTGTTATTTAACACCGTCATATGCGGCATCAAAGCGAACGACTGGAACACCATCGCGATCTTTTTTCTGCGCACCTCGCGAAGCTCGGCGTCCGATATTTTGGCGATATCCACGCCATCAATCAGCACCTGTCCGCGGGTGGGTTCAATCAGGCGATTGAGAAGGCGAACCATAGTGGATTTACCCGAACCGGATAACCCCATGATGACAAAAATCTCGCCTTCTTCAATGGCCAGACTGGCGTCTTTAACGCCAAGCGACAGCCCGGTTTTTTCCAGAATATGTTCTTTTGAAAGTCCTTTTTCAATATATTTGAATGCGCGCTGCGGGTGCTCGCCAAATACTTTATAAAGATTCTTAACTTCTAATTTAATTGCCATGCAATAAAGAATGTCCCGTTATTTATTTACGTCGATATATTTACCAGTGAATATAATTAACCGGCCATACCCTATCATACTCAGAATCTGAGACAACCCTGAATTGGCTTGTGGCATGATTTTTGCCGCGCGCGAACCGGCGCAATTTCCCATGAGATAAGGGCTGGGCGCGGTATGAATTTTTCTTGAGAAATGTCTTATTGAGGCGAAATTCGCGGAGAGATAACAAAAATGCAGAAGAATATGACAGGAGAATGATGCCGGTGAGGGCCGGGAAATATCACCCCAAAATCATGAGAATAATATTGCTCTCATGCCGGTGATATTTCCCCCCTGCGCCTTACAAAAGATCGTTCTTATCAATGCCCAGGCGCTTCATGCGCGACAGAAGTGTGGTGCGCTTCAGGCCCAGGCGTTGGGCCGCCCCTCTTGGCCCGGCGATCACGCCGTTGGTCTCTTTCAGTACGCGCATAATGTGTTGATATTCCTCTTCGCCTTCACGAAGCGTACTGACTGCCGTCTCCGGCGGCGTAGCGCTGACAAACCGGGGGTAATCGATATCCGGTAGCGACAGTTGCAGGACATTACCGCGGGTGAGCAGCACGGCGCGCTCAATCACGTTTTCCAGCTCACGCACGTTGCCTGGCCACTCCATCTTGCTGAGCTGACGCAGCGTATCCGCCGGGATGCTATCGATATTGCGCCCTAAGCGGTGAGCAATTTTGGAGGTGAATGACTTCACCAGCAGCGGGATATCTTCCGGGCGTTCCCGCAGCGGCGGCAGGAAGATCGGGAACACGTTGAGCCGGTAGTAAAGGTCGCTGCGGAACTCACGATCGGCGACCATTTGCGTTAAGTCGCGGTTAGTTGCGGCAATAAGGCGCACGTCGGTGTGGATGGTGCGGTTGCTGCCGAGCCGTTCGAACTCCTGCTCCTGGAGCACGCGCAGCAGCTTGGGCTGAAGCTCTAACGGCATATCCCCCACTTCATCGAGAAACAGCGTGCTTTTGTCCGCCAGTTCAAAGCGGCCAATATGCTGGGCACTGGCACCGGTAAAGGCACCGCGCTCGTGGCCGAACAGGTCGCTTTCCAGCAGCCCGGCGGGCATTGCCGCGCAGTTCATCTTCACCATGCGGCGATCGCTACGCCCGCTCAGGTTATGAATAGCGCGGGCAATAAGCTCCTTGCCGGTGCCGGTCTCGCCCAGAATCAGCACCGTACTGTTGCTGTGCGCGACCATCTCCACCTGCTTCATCACCGTCATCATTGGCGAGCTGCGGCCAATAATTTCGCCAAAATCGGTGGCGACGTTATTGATCTGCTCGGTGAGGGCGAGGTTCTCGTCGATCAGCCGCTCCTTAAGATGGCTGATTTCGCGGTAGGAGAGGGCGTTATCCACGGCAATGGCGATGCGTTCGGCAATCTGGTTCAGCAGTTCCAGATTCGAAGCCGTAAACACCTGCGCCTTGCACTGCGCCAGCTTCAGGGTGCCGAGGATCCGCTCGCGGAAGATCAGCGGGAACAGGCACAGGGTCTGATCCTGTTCGCCCCACATATCAAACAGCATGCGTTCGTAAGGGGCGTGCTGATCCCGGCTGTGCAGATTAAGCATCAGCATCTTTTTGTTACGCATGACTTTTTCAGACAGCGTGCCTTTCTCGTCCACCTCGCTCTGATCGTACAGCGGGGCGTTTTTATCCAGGTAATGGGTGGAATAGACCAGGAGCTTGCCCTTGCGCTCGCTGCGCAACACCATGCTGATGGAATCAATGCCGAAGTTGCGCTGGATCTCCCGGGAAACCTCCGTCACCAGCTCGTCGAGGTCGAGTTTAGACAGCACCGCGTTAGTGATGGCGACCAGCAGACGAAAGTCGTTACGTTCCCGGCACAGCACCTCATAGCTGTCGCTGCTGTTCTGGCGGGCCATCAACTGCTCGACCGCCAGACCCGCCGCCTGGGTCAGCGTTTGCAGCCGGGAAAAATCGCTGTCGCTCCAGGGGCGATCGTTGTTGCGCAGGAACTCGCAGCCACCAAAGATCCGACCGTCCGCCGCCAGCGGCGTCAGGCAATAGTGGGCCAGGGGGGCGTACAGATCCAGGCGGGCCAGCGCCGGCCAGGTCTCTTTAAAGGTCTCTGCCTGGCAGTGCAGCACGTCCGGGCGCGACAGCATGCGGCGAAAAGGCCCGTTCGCCAGCAGCGGCTCATCTTCATAGCGGATATCCCGATCCTGCTCGTCGGTGCTGTACAGATAAACGCGACGCTGCTCTGGCTGCCAGAGCAGAATGTTCGCGCGATCGGCCAGGTTCATCTGCCGGGCATGCCAGGCCAGTGACCGCGCGAGGGCGCAGAGATCCGGCTGTTGCAGCAGGGTTCGGGTAATATCGAACAATCCTTGATCGAGGGGATCGTTCGTGGGTGTATACGACATGCGTTATATCCAGAAAAATGAGAAGCGAATAGGTGCTGCCGGGGTCAACAAATGCGCGGTAGCGGTTCGGCATGCGGCAAATTCAGGGTTCGCTTCACGCCGTAAAGCCCGGCAAGCCGGACGCCTTTGCGCTCTACCACCTCGCCAATGATGGCCGCGTCCTGGCCCAGAGGATGTTGACGTACTAAGCCTAGCACGCGCTCCGCTTCATGGCGTCCGACGGCAATCACCAGCTTGCCTTCATTGGCAAAGTTGAGCGGATCCAGTCCCAGCAACTCGCACGCCCCGCGCACGGCGGGCTTCACGGGCAGGGCGCTCTCCTGTAATTCAATGCCACAGCCGCTGCTGGCGGCAAACTCATGGGCGACGGCATTCACACCGCCGCGGGTCGCATCGCGCAGGGCTTTAATGCCCGGCTCTGCCCTCAGCGCCTGAATGAGCGGCGTCAGCACGGCGCAGTCACTGTGCAGATCGCCATCCAGACCCAAACCTTCACGCAGATTCAGGATGGTGGCACCATGATCCCCCAGCGTGCCGCTGACCAGCAGCACATCGCCCGCCGCAATCTGGCGCATGCCCCAGTTTACGCCTGCGGGAATCGAACCGATACCGGCGGTGTTAATAAACACTTTATCCGCCGCCCCACGGGGGACGACTTTGGTATCGCCGGTCACGATGGTAATACCCGCCGCCGCGGCTGTCGCGGCCATGCTGGCGACGATGCGTTCCAGTGTCGCCATCTCCAGCCCCTCCTCCAGAATAAAGCCGCAGGAGAGCCAGCGCGGAATTGCGCCGCTGACGGCCACATCGTTAGCTGTCCCGCAGACAGCCAGCTTGCCAATATCGCCGCCGGGGAAAAACAGCGGGTCAATAACGTAGCTGTCCGTGGAAAAGGCCAGCCGATCGCCCTGGGCGGTCAGTTCCTGAAGGGGAATGCGGGCCTGATCTTCCTGCTCGTTCAAAAGCGGGTTGGCGAAGGCGCGCATAAAAAGCTCGCCGATCAGCTGCTGCATGGCCTGTCCACCGCTCCCGTGGGCGAGGGTTATCTGTTTCAACTTTCACACTCCTGAGAACGGTACTGATACCAGGCGCTACACGCCCCTTCTGATGACACCATCAGCGCGCCAAAGGCGCTTTGCGGCGTGCATTTATTACCAAATAACGGACACTGGGCCGGTTTGCAGCGCCCGGTCAATACCGCGCCGCAGCGTGCCTGAGGATCGTCGCAGATGTCTTGTGCGCGGGTGCTGAAGTGGCGCTCGGCGTCAAACTGGCGATACGCGTCGGTGAGATGCACGCCGGAGTGATCAATTACCCCCAGCCCGCGCCATTCGCTTTCGCCTTCGATGGTAAACACCTTGTCGATAACCGCTTGTGCCAGCGGATTACCCTCTTCCGGCACGATGCGGCGATACTGATTTTCGACCTCGCTCACGCCCGCGATTTTCTGCTCAACCAGCATTAATACCCCTTGCAACAGATCCACCGGTTCAAACCCGGCTACCACCAGCGGGCGCTGATATTCATCTGCGATAAAATCGTAGGCGTGGGTGCCAATCACCATGCTGACGTGGCCGGGTGCCAGAAAGGCATCGATGCCATTCTCCGGCTGTTCCAGCAGGCTTTTCAGCACCGGGATCAGGGTGATGTGCTGGCAGAAAAAGAAGAAGTTCTGCACGTTGGCCGCTTTCGCCTGACGCAGGGTCAGGGCGGTGGCGGGCATGGTGGTTTCGAACCCGAGGCCGAAGAACACCACTTTACGATCCGGGTGCTGTTGGGCCAGCTTCAGCGCGTCAGCGGGGGAGTAGATAATCCGCACATCCGCGCCGCGCATCCGGGCATCCAGCAGGGAGCCATTTTTACCCGGCACCCGCATTGCGTCGCCGAAGGTACAGAAGATCACTTCCGGGTGGCTGGCGATCTCAATGCAGGTGTCGATCCGCCCCATCGGCAGGACGCACACCGGGCAGCCGGGGCCGTGAATAAACTCGATATTCTCCGGCAGGAGCTGATCCAGGCCGAACTTGAAGATGGCGTGAGTGTGGCCGCCGCACACCTCCATAATCCGCAGCGGGCGCTGCGGGGTATAAGGCAAGGCGTTGACCCGGGCGTTAAGCGTCTCAATCAGGCGCATCACCTTTTGCGGGTCGCGGTATTCATCAACAAAACGCATCAGCGGGACTCCTCGCCAAACAGCAGCGGGCCGACGTCCGGCTCGACGTCAAACATATTCTGTAGCGCGGCGAGGGTGTCCAGCGCCTCCTCTTCATTAATCACGCTCATGGCGAAGCCAACATGCACCAGCACCCACTGGCCAAGACGGCTGTTGCCGTTTTCATCGCACGCGCCGACCAGGGTGAGATCCACATCGCGCAGCACGCCGCAGACCTCCACTCTGGCCTGCATACCGTCCGCGATGGCGCTGATTTTACCGGGAACGCCTATGCACATCGCTGCGTCTCCAGCCAGTTAAGCCAGGCGTCCATGCCGTCCCCTCGCGTGGCGGAGACCAGCAGGATCGCAATATCCGGGTTCACTTCCCGCGCGGCGGCGAGGCATTTATCCACGTCAAAGTTAAGGTACGGCAGCAGGTCAACTTTATTGAGCAGCATGATGGAGGCTGCGGCGAACATATGCGGGTATTTCAGCGGTTTATCTTCACCCTCGGTGACGGAGAGCACCGCCACCTTGTGACGCTCACCGAGATCGAAGCTGGCCGGGCAGACCAGATTGCCGACGTTCTCGATAAACATAATGCCGCCATCGTCCAGCGGCAGGCGCTGCATCGCATCATGGATCATCTGTGCGTCCAGGTGACAGCCTTTGCCGGTGTTGACCTGGATCGCCGGGGTGCCAGTGGCGCGGATCCGCTCGGCGTCATTCACGGTCTGCTGATCGCCTTCGATCACTGCGCAGGACACGCGATGCTGTAAGCGCTTTAAGGTCTCGGTCAGCAGGGTGGTTTTACCGGACCCGGGGCTGGAGACCAGATTCAGCGCCAGTTGTTGCCGGGCGCTGAACCGCTGGCGGTTGCGTTGGGCGAGCTGATTATTTTTGCTCAGCACGTCGATTTCAATCTCAACCATTTTACGCTGGCTCAGGCCCGGCGCATGGGTGCCCGCGACTCCCTGGCCGTAATCCAGCTGGCCCGGCTGCTGTTCTGTGGGGGCAAAGTCCCCGCCGCCAATCCGCGTGACGTGAAACGCCTGGCGTGGTGCCGGGGAGAAAGGGGCGCTGCGAAAAGCGGAATGTGCATTCCGCTCGTCACCTTCTATATAGAGGTTGCCGCTATCGCAACCGCAGGTGGTACACATGGTTTACTCCTGTTCAATTTCCAGACGCGTGATATGCAGTCCGTCGTCAGCGACGATATTCAGACTTGCGCCGCCGCATTGCGGGCAGCGTCGTACGCGATGGGTAAGCAACTGGACGTACTCCTGACAGTCCTGACACCAGCATTCCGCTTGCTGTTCTTCCAGATGCAGCCCGCAGCCTTCGGCCAGGGTGCCGCGGCACACCAGCTCAAAGCAAAATTGCAGCGCGCTGCTTTCCACACAGGAAAAAGCGCCGACGCGCAGCCAGACATCCGTCACCCGTTTCGCGTGATGCTGATGGGCCTGTTGTTCGATCAATTCCAGCGCCTGCTGGCAGAGGGTAATTTCGTGCATTGTGCTATTCCCGGTGGAGTCTTGCCGGGTAAAGCAATATTGATGCCATCTTTTAGAGAGGGAAAAGCGGGAAAGTAATAACGGGCCTGACAAAGATGACGAAATGACATGTCATTTTCTGTGATGTGGCGGGCTTTAAAATTTAAATATGTGTTAAATCAGCAAGTTAAAAAATGGCATGAAATGTGCTTAGTGAAGCGAACTCTTTATACAGGACGCATCAGGTATATCACCATGACACTTACCGAATTGAGCGAAAAAGCCCATTTTATTGCCGGACAACAGCGGACGCTCCGCGCCCACTGGAACCACTACGGCAACTCCCTGGTTCAGGCCATTACCCTTTCTAAAGCCAGTCTCTACCTGAGTGTGGGCTGCAATAACGACAGCGGGCTTGGTTTCTGGCTGTTCGACCACTTCCTTATCCGCGTGACGCCTGAGCAGGCGTTTAACGGGCATATCTTCAATTACACCATCGAAGCGCGTGACAACGAGGAGAGCGTGCTGATTGGCCGTGCCCGACTGAGCGACGACGGGATGCTGGACGGCACCATCGCCATCGACCAGCGCGAGGCGGTGCTCGACCATTTCCTCGAGAAAATCAACGGGGTCTATGCCGCGCTGTACGCCGCAACCGAACGCGGCGAATCGCTGACGCTGGCGACACTCGCGCAGCACCACGCCGCCGTCTGAATGCGATGTCGTCAGGTGTCGAAAATGACACTTCCGCCATTTTTCGTCAAAAATGACTATCACCAGAGGAAACCAGGTGAATCGTTTTGTAATTGCTGATCCCACGCTGTGTATCGGGTGCCATACCTGTGAAGCAGCCTGCTCAGAAAACCATCGCCAGCATGGCCTGCAAAGCCAGCCGCGACTGAAAGTGATGCGTAACAACACCGACTCTGCGCCGCAGCTTTGCCATCACTGCGAAGACGCCCCCTGCGCTCAGGTGTGCCCGGTCAATGCCATCACCCGGATTGACGGTGCCATCCAGCTCAATGAAAGCCTGTGCGTCAGCTGCAAACTGTGCGGTATTGCCTGCCCGTTTGGCGCCGTCGAGTTTGCCGGGAGCCGCCCGCGGGCCATTCCTGCCAACTGTAATACCAGCAAGGCACCGATGGCCGCTCCGGCACCCGCCCGCGTCAGCCCGTTCCTGGACTGGGTGCCCGGCGTGCGCGCCATCGGGGTGAAGTGCGACCTGTGCTACTTCGACCCCGACGGCCCGGCGTGCGTGCGCACCTGCCCGACCAAATCCCTGCGTCTGATTAATAACGAGGACATCGCGCGCGCCAGCCGGAACAAGCGCGAACTCACCCTGCATACGGATCTGGGCGATCTGTCGCTGTTCCAGTCGCAACAAGGAGAGCTTTGATGAACGCCTTTTCGTTAATTAACCCGGCGCTGGGCATCTATGTGATAAGCGCCGTGCTGGCGTGGGCGGTTTGCGCCCACAAGCCGCTCAGCGGCGCTATCGCCGGGATCGGCGGGGCGATGGCCAGCGCCATGACGGTGGGGGCAGGGGCGATCGCGCTGATCGCTTCACAAACCGGGCCGCTGTACGCAGAGATGGCCTGGCTGCACATCGGCATGCAGATGACCGGTATCCGCGCGATATGGCTTATCGCCATTGGCCTGCCAGCGTGCCTGGTCAGCCTGTTTACCATTGCCTGGCACCGCCACCCGCAGGCGAAAGCCAACGGCCTGCTGACCAACCTGCTGATGGCCGCTGCCGTGGCCGCCATTATGGTCGATAACCTCGGCTGGCTGGTGGTGATGGCGGAAGTGATGGCCCTGTGTGGCGCGTTTCTCACCGGCTGCGCCCAGTCTGGCAAGCTGTGGTTTGTGCTGGGTCGTCTGGGGACGATCCTGCTCGCCATCGCCTGCTGGCAGGCGTGGAGCTACTACGGCACCCTGAACTTTGGGGCGATGAGTGCGCTGGCAACCGCGCAGGCTCCGGGGGCCAGCATCTGGCTGCCAGGGCTGGCGGGCTTTGGTCTGCTGGCCGGGGTGATCCCGCTGCACGGCTGGGCACCGCAGGCGCATGCCAATGCCGGCGCCCCCGCTGCCGCGCTGTTCTCTACGGTGGTAATGAAGGTCGGTCTCTACGGCATGCTCACCGTTTCCCTCAGTGGCGCGCTGCCTCCGCTGTGGCTGGGTGTGCTGCTGCTGGTGATGGGGATGCTCACCGCCTTTATCGGCGGGCTGTACGCCTTGATGGAGCACAATATCCAGCGCCTGCTGGCGTACCACACCCTGGAAAACATCGGCATTATCCTGCTCGGTCTCGGGGCGGGCGTCACCGGTATTGCGCTGCACAGCAATCTGCTGATTGCGCTGGGCTTCACCGGCGGTCTCTACCATCTGGTTAGCCACGGGCTGTTTAAAACCACGCTGTTCCTCGGCGCGGGCGCGGTGTGGTATCGCACCGGCCATCGCGATATCGAGAAACTGGGCGGCATCGGCAAAAAAATGCCGCTCATCTCGCTGGCGATGCTGGTGGGGCTGATGGCGATGGCGGCCCTGCCGCCGCTGAACGGTTTTGCCGGGGAGTGGGTGATCTATCAGTCCTTCTTTAACCTCGGTACCCACGACGCCTTTATCGCCCGCCTGCTGGGGCCGCTGCTGGCGACCGGCCTGGCGATCACCGGCGCGCTGGCGGTGATGTGTATGGCGAAAGTCTATGGCGTCACCTTCCTGGGCGCACCGCGCACCAAGGAGGCGGAAAACGCCTGCTGCGCGCCCTGGCTGATGACCGCCAGCACCGTGCTGGCGGCGTTGTGCTGTGTAGCGGGCGGCGTGGCGGCCCCCTGGTTCCTGCCCATCGTAAGCCAGCTGTTCCCGGTGAGCGGCGGCGAGATCTCCACGGTGTCTCAGCCGATGATTACCCTCCTGCTGCTCGCCGGTCTGCTGCTGCCGTTCATCCTGATGGTGATCTGCAAAGGCGATCGCCTGCCGAACCGCTCCCGCGGCTTTGCCTGGGTCTGCGGTTACGATCACGAAGCCGCGATGGTCATCACCGCCCACGGGTTTGCTATGCCGGTGAAAGAGTCCTTTGCCCCGGTGCTGAAGCTGCGCAAGTGGCTCAACCCGGTCCGCTTTATCCCCGGCTGGCAGTGCAGCAGCACCGCCGTGTTGTTCCACCGTATCGCCCTGATTGAGCTGGCGGTGCTGGTGGTTGTCGTTATCTCCCGAGGAGCCTGAACATGACCCTCATTTATGCATTGCTTCAGGCGCTGGTGCTGTTTGCCATGGCGCCGCTGCTGGCGGGCATTACTCGCGTGGCGCGTGCCCGTCTGCATACCCGTCGCGGGCCGGATATCTTCCAGGAGTACCGGGATCTGATCAAACTGCTGGGCCGCCAGAGCGTGGCCCCGGCGGCCTCCGGCTGGGTCTTCCGACTGATGCCCTTTGTGATGGTGGCGGTGATGCTCGCCATTGCCACCGCGCTGCCGGTGATCACCCTTAGCTCTCCACTGCCTGCGCTGGGGGATCTGATCACCCTGATCTACCTCTTTGCCATTGCACGCTTCTTCTTCGCCATTGCCGGGCTGGATACCGGCAGCCCCTTCACCGGGATTGGTGCCAGCCGCGAAGCGATGCTCGGCGTGCTGGTGGAGCCGATCCTGTTGCTGGGTCTGTGGGTCGCCGCCCAGGTGGCAGGCACTACCCACATCAGCGCGGTGACCGCGACGATTTATCACTGGCCGGTGGCACACAGCCTGACGCTGATTCTGGCGATGTGCGCCTGCGCTTTCGCCACCTTTATCGAGATGGGCAAACTGCCGTTTGACCTCGCCGAGGCCGAGCAAGAGCTACAGGAAGGCCCGCTGTCGGAATACAGCGGCGCGGGTTTTGCCCTGCTCAAGTGGGGCATCAGCCTGAAACAGCTGGTGGTGCTGCAGATGTTCGTCGGGGTGTTTATCCCCTGGGGGCAGATGACGCACTTCTCCGCAGGCGGTCTGCTGCTGGCGCTGGTCATCGCAGCGATCAAGCTGGTGGCGGGCGTACTGGTGATTGCGCTGTTTGAGAACAGCATGGCGCGTCTGCGCTTTAACGCCACTTCCCGGATTACCTGGACCGGTTTTGGTCTGGCATTTTTAGCTTTCGTCTCCTTGCTGGCGGCGTGACTGTAGAGAATCCCCATGTCTGAAGAAAAAATTGGTCAACACTATCTTGCCGCCCTGCATCAGGCCTTCCCTGGCGTGGTGCTGGATGAAGCCTGGCAGACCAAAGACCAAATCACCGTGACGGTGAAAGTGAACTACCTGCCGGAAGTGGTCGAGTTCCTGTACTACAAGCAGGGCGGCTGGCTGTCGGTGCTGTTTGGCAATGACGAACGCCAGCTCTGCGGCAGCTATGCCGTGTACTACGTGCTGTCGATGGAGCAGGGCACCCGCTGCTGGCTCACCGTGCGCGTGGAAGTGGACGCCGATAAGCCAGAGTTCCCGTCCGTCACCCCGCGCGTACCTGCTGCGGTGTGGGGCGAGCGCGAAGTGCGCGACATGTACGGCCTGATCCCGGTCGGCCTGCCGGACGAGCGCCGCCTGGTGCTGCCGGATGACTGGCCGGACGAACTCTATCCGCTGCGTAAAGACAGTATGGATTACCGTCAGCGTCCGGCCCCGACCACCGACAAAGAGACCTACGAGTTCATCAACGAACTCGGGGACAAGAAAAACAACGTGGTGCCGATTGGCCCGCTGCACGTCACCTCCGATGAGCCGGGCCATTTCCGCCTGTTCGTTGACGGCGAGAACATTATCGACGCCGACTACCGCCTGTTCTACGTCCATCGCGGCATGGAGAAGCTGGCCGAAACCCGCATGGGCTACAACGAAGTCACCTTCCTGTCGGATCGTGTGTGCGGTATCTGCGGCTTTGCCCACAGCACGGCTTACACCACCTCGGTGGAGAATGCGATGGGGATCGTGGTGCCGGAACGCGCCCAGATGATCCGCGCCATCCTGCTGGAGGTGGAACGCCTGCACTCGCACCTGCTGAACCTCGGCCTGGCCTGCCACTTTGTCGGCTTTGACTCCGGCTTTATGCAGTTCTTCCGCGTGCGTGAGACCTCGATGAAGATGGCGGAGATCCTCACCGGGGCGCGTAAAACCTACGGTCTGAACCTGATCGGCGGCATCCGTCGCGACCTGCTGAAAGACGACATGATCGCGACCCGCCTGCTGGCCCAGCAGATGCGCCGCGAGGTGCAGGATCTGGTGGATATTCTGATGAGCACGCCGAATATCGAACAGCGCACCGTTGGCGTGGGTCGCCTCGACCCACAGATCGCCCGCGACTTCAGCAACGTCGGCCCGATGGTACGCGCCAGCGGCCATGCCCGCGATACTCGCGCCGATCACCCCTTTGTTGGGTACGGTCTGCTGCCGATGGAGGTCCACACCGAGCAGGGCTGCGACGTGATCTCCCGCCTGAAAGTGCGCATCAACGAAGTCTTCACCGCCCTGAACATGATTGATTTTGGCCTCGACAACCTGCCGGGCGGCGAGCTGATGGTGGAAGGCTTTACCTATATCCCGAACCGTTTTGCGCTGGGCTTTAGCGAAGCGCCGCGCGGGGATGATATCCACTGGAGCATGACCGGCGACAACCAGAAGCTGTGGCGCTGGCGTTGTCGGGCGGCGACCTACGCCAACTGGCCGACGCTGCGTTACATGTTGCGGGGCAACACGGTCTCCGATGCGCCGCTGATTATCGGCAGCCTCGACCCGTGCTACTCCTGCACCGACCGCATGACGGTGGTGGACGTGCGCAAGAAGAAGAGCAAGGTGGTTCCTTATAAAGAACTGGAACGCTACAGCATCGAACGCAAAAACTCGCCGCTGAAATAACCCGGAGCACCCATGTTTACCTTTATCAAAAAAGTCATCAAAACCGGCACGGTGACGGAGTCGTATCCCCTCCAGCCGATTGCGGTCGACAAAAATATGCGCGGCAAGCCGGAGCACGACCCTAAGCAGTGTATCGGCTGTGCGGCGTGCGTGAACGCCTGTCCGTCTAATGCGCTGACGGTGGAGACCGATTTAAAAAACGGTGATCTGTTCTGGCAGTTCAATCTGGGGCGCTGCATCTTCTGCGGACGTTGCGAAGAGGTCTGCCCGACAACCGCCATCAAACTCTCGCAGGAGTATGAGCTGGCGGTGTGGAGTAAGGCCGATTTCCTCCAGCAGTCGCGCTTTGATATCTGCCACTGCCGGGTGTGCGAGCGCCCGTACGCGGTGCAGAAAGAGATCGACTACGTGATCGAACTGCTACGCCACAACGGCGACAAACGCGCGGAACGTCACCGGGAAAGTTTTGAGACTTGCCCGGACTGCAAACGCCTGCAAGGGCTGACCCCCTCGGACAAAATCCATCTGACCCGCGAGATGAAGGAAGCGACACGATGAGCGAACTCTTAGGCCCACGTAACGAACAGGGGATCCCGGTGCCGGTGACGGTGGATGAGTCCATCGCCAGCATGAAGGCCTCGCTGCTGAAAAAAATTAAGCGCTCGGCCTACGTCTACCGCGTGGACTGCGGCGGCTGCAACGGCTGCGAAATTGAGATCTTCGCCACCCTGTCGCCGATTTTTGATACCGAACGCTTCGGCATCAAAGTGGTGCCATCCCCACGCCACGCCGACATTCTGCTGTTTACCGGCGCAGTCACCCGCGCAATGCGCTCCCCGGCGCTGCGCGCGTGGGAGTCGGCCCCGGATCCTAAAATCTGCATCTCCTACGGGGCCTGCGGCAACTCCGGCGGCATCTTCCACGACCTCTATTGCGTCTGGGGCGGCACCGACAAAATCGTGCCGGTGGATGTGTACATCCCCGGCTGCCCGCCGTCGCCTGCCGCCACTCTGTATGGCTTTGCCATGGCGCTGGGGCTGCTGGAGCAAAAAATCCACGCCCGCGAACCGGGCAGCCTGGACAACCAGCCCGCGGAACTGCTGCACCCGGACATGGTTCAGCCCCTGCGGGTACGTATCGACCGCGCCGCGCGCCGTCTGGCGGGTTACCGCTATGGCCGCCAGATCGCCGACGATTTTATGCGCCATCTGGTGGATGGAGATAAAAGCGTGGCGGCCTGGCTGGCCCAGGAGAACGACCCGCGCCTGAATGAGATTGTGGCGAACCTCCTTGAGGTGGTCGGGCAGGAGCGTATCTGATGAGCGAAACCGTGGTGTTCAGCCAGCTCAGCCGCAAGTTCATTGATGAAAATGACAACACCCCCGACGACGCCCAACAGGTGATCTACTACGGACTGGCCATCGGTCACCATCTGGGGGTGATCGACTGCCTGGAGGCGGCGCTGACCTGTCCGTGGGAGGCATACCTGGCGTGGATCGCCACCCTGGAAACAGGCAGCGAGGCGCGGCGCAAAATGGAGGGCGTGCCGCGCTACGGGGAGATCGTCATCAACGCTAATCATATCGTGATGCTGGCCAGCGCCTTCGACGCCGCGATGGCGCGGCAGACGGCACAACAGCAGGCGTGGAGCGAAGCATTGCTTGGCATGCTCCACGCCATTCACCAGGAAAACGCCATCTATCTGATGGTTCGGAGGCAACGTGACTGATGTTTTACTCTGCGTCGGCAACAGCATGATGGGCGACGACGGCGCCGGTCCGCTGCTGGCCGAGATGTGCCGCGAAGCACCCCGCGGCGACTGGGTGGTGTTCGACGGCGGCAGCGCCCCGGAAAACGACATCGTGGCTATCCGCGAGCTGCGCCCGGCGCGCCTGCTGATTGTCGATGCGACGGATATGGGGCTCAATCCCGGCGAGATCCGCCGCATCGACCCGGACGACATCGCCGAGATGTTTATGATGACGACGCACAATATGCCGCTGAACTATCTGGTGGATCAGCTGAAGGGGGATGTGGGGGAGGTGATATTCCTTGGGATCCAGCCGGATATTGTCGGGTTTTATTATCCGATGACGGAGAAGGTGAAAGCTGCCGTCGAGAGGGTTTATGAAAGTCTGGTAGATCGGGATGGGGTGCTGGTGTTTGGGGAGTTGTAGGCGCTCTGGTTAACGGGGTTATGGGGAAAGGGTTCGCGGAGATGCGGACTCTTTTTTGTGTGCCAGGTAGGGAAAAATTAACTGCCGTTGTCTGATAATCCAGGATGCGGGAAAAAACGCGTCAGGGATTTTAATGGGTACATGAGGATAAGCGGGCAGGGAGTCGGAGCACGTGAAATGCCTGGGATGATGTTCATGTTTGCAGTTCTGGCCGCCGGGGCGATCAGGATGAATGGGGTGCGCAGACGCGGGCAATCAGGGCGGCAACGAAGGCTACTGTGTGTCGGTAAAATTGGAAGCCGAAAAAGCGAAATTCCCGAGGTTTAGCAATTCAAAAATGTATCGGGATTTTCAAAAGGTTGGGTTTGATATGCGGGGGTAGCCTGAGAATAATTATGAGGGGCCGCTTTGTGCCAGAAGCGGACATTGTTCTGCTCTCCGCAAAGCATCACATAGGAAATGTCTATTATCGTTTCACTATCGTCAATTTTTTCGATGATCGATAAATGAACTGGAATCAAGTGTTTAAATCGCCTAGCCATATGCTTCTCACGTTAAGTTAAGCCGGATTTTCCGTTCCAGTAGCTCCATAAATTTGGCTAACTAAATATAGGGAGGACGGAATGGATTATAATCCAGTGTTCAAAAATTTACGGCGAAGCGCATTGTAAATCAGGGATTTAATTTGGGGGCGAGAGAAACAGGAAAGTATCTCTTTCATTGCCCCTCTATCCGTTAAAACATCCGTCACGAACTGTATAGTATAGCTTTTGACACCTGTAAGAATTTATCCAAGCCTTACTGGCAGTTTTTTACTGATATTCTTTTCATGATTTTTGTAATCTATATGAGCTGTAACTTACTGCGAGCATGATTTACACTCTTCAAAGCCAAATTTTTCTAAAAAGCAACCTCAAAGGATTTCTCAGAAAGATTGTTTTTTTTACAGTTATATTCAAAAATTGACTCTATAAGAGCTGGTTTTATTATTGTTAACCACTCAATAAGTTCTGGTGGGTCATCGCTTTTGCATTTGGATTTTGCTTTATACATTCCATTTTTAATAGATTCCTTATTTTTATTTAAAAAATCAATGCATGACGATATTTTTTTTGATATGGAAATAACCATCTCATCCAGAGATAATGCAGAAAATTCCTGGATGCCACTATTATCAAAATCGATTTTTGATGGCGGATTTATTAACATGAATTGAGCCGATAGTTTGGTGATAAATCTTTGTTCATCGCTTTGTGCTAAATGTCTATTTTCGAATGCAAATTTTTGTGCTTTTATAACTTCGCTCTCTCCTCTATCTTTAATTTCAGGTGGTATCAAAAAGTTCTTAAAATTGCTTTTTAAATACTCACAATTTCTATTTGTATGAAATTTTGGTTTCGAGTTTGCATTGAATAGGTATGTATCGTTAAATTGCCGGTAGTTTGTTGATGGTTGCAGTTTGTTTTTTTCAATAAACTCAGAGAATTTTGCTGTATAGAATAAAAAGCGTATTTCAGGGTCGCTAAATAATTCTCTTATGTTATCTATGTTAGCAACGTTAATATTTTCACCAAGAGTATTTATTAGCGCGTCAATTGAGTAAACAGCTGCACTGGATGACTGGTAGATGATTTTTTTTAATGAACTTTTTGTAATGTATGCAATTTTCACTTTTCATTTCCTGTTGAATATATCATGTCATTTTTGCATAGTAATTCTATGAATGAGTTTTCATGCCTTTCTTTCGGTGTGTCATTAATGACCTTTTCTGCCAAGGCAATAATTTCAATGTCTTTCTCTGTTGAAATGATTTCATAGAGAAATTTAGATATGTCACGCGTAAGCATTGATGATTTTGCTTCAAGATTTATCTTACTTAAAGCCTCTAACATTGCTGATATTTTTGCTGGAACTCTAACTGAGATAATTTCATAGCAATCATTAGAATTGCTTGCTTTATTATTATCTAACATTTAATTAAATCCTTTCTTTAATTTTTTCAAGAAGAGTATTATGCTCATCGCTGTGTCTTAGAGTCTCAACCTCATCACTAATTCTTGGGTCGCTTACATCTTGCTCTGATAATTTATAGTAATTATATCTATAGTTTATTTCTTGTTTAATTTCATCTCTAACTATTTCATATAACCAGCTTTCTTCGAGATCGTTACGGCCCTCGACTATCTCTTGTGGAGACAGATAATCAGCTACTCTAGCTATTAATACCTTGCTGTCAAACTCAGCTGAATTTTCATGTGCTTTTTCTAGTGCTAGTTCTTTTAACATGTCAGTAATGATATTACTTCTTGATGTATTGAACTTGCTGGCAATCGCATCAATTAATTCGAGATCTGCTTTATGCACTTTTAAATTTATTTTGTAGTTATTCTGCTTGATGAAAATCTTCTTTTCGCTTGTCTGGTTTAATAGTTTATCAGTATTTATTCTTAACATTTTATTTACCGTAATGAAAAAATGATGTAATGAGTGAATTTCTATCAATAACTAAGCTAATGCCTTTTTTTTCTTTTATCTTAATAAGTTTTTTCTTTATTTCCTCTGTTGCTTTTAAAGCCATGGAAATCGTTTTTTCGTCGAGTATCAGCCTTTCTCCGTTATCGCTATCACAACCAAGTGAAAGCGCCATTTGTAGAATTTCTAGAGATATGTTTCGTTGGGACATTCTTTTTGATAAATGACACGATATTTTCATTGAGCATCTCCGAATCCGATACAAACAATATTAGTACAAATTGTACTAAGTGGGAAGGTTTTTTTTTGATTATTTGTTATATTATTGAATTTTATGGATTTAATTTATGATGACTTATGCCGTCACTCGATAAAATGATTCTTTTATGAAGGCGGAGTTTAAGACTTTACTGTGCATAATTTCTTATACTGAGCCTTAGGGAATGTTCTGAGCCGCAGTGACTGGTTTTTGCATGATCCGCTCGCTGTTGATTGACTAAAGGTGATGTTTGGATGGCTAGAAAAATGTCGTACGTCCGCTTCTCGCTCATAGAAGACCTTAGTTCTGCCCGTCAAGTGCCGTGAGTAGATTTTGCGAGCGTATGGATATACTAATCACCCAAAAGCTCTTAAGTAGACCTACAAACATTGCCTGTCGCTTGGGTTGAGCATAAAATACCCATTAAATTTTATGTGGGTATTTGTATGGAATACGTGGCTTTTGGTGATGAGAGTGGTACGACAGGGAGTGACCGCTGTTATGGTATTGGTTTGCTTTGTGTGCGTAAAGACACGTTGCACATCTTCAATGAGCGCGTCCAGAAATTAAAAGATAAGTACGGGATTGTCGGTGAGTTAAAGTGGTCCAAGATCAAGAACAGTGCAGGGCAGGCAAACATCTGCATTGAGTTGCTGGCTATGGTGCTCAAGAACTCGTGCTGCTTCCACTCGATTGTTGTAGTTAAGAATATTTACAACAACTGGCAGACGGACAGGGAGTTGGCTTTTTACCAGACATATACAATGCTCGTTAAGAACGTTGCTAAACAAATTAAGAGTAACGTTGAGGTGATCATCGACCAGAAGATTGATAAGTACAAAAAGAACGATGAAGTGACAGGTATTGTTGCTAACAATATGCTGGCTAGGGCAGGGATGAAGAAGCTGGTTAAGTCTGTGACGATGCACGACTCTAAGCATCATCTTGGATTACAGGTTGTCGACATTCTGACCGGAGCTGTGAACTCTGGCTACTTAAAGTACCTTAATCCTCGGCTGGAACTATCAGTAGCTAAGGAGCTTGCTTTTGAACGTATGGCTGCTTTGCTTGGGTGGGATCTATTCCATTACGATACATTCCCGAATAAGGATTTTAATATCTGGCATTTTCCGCAAGAGATACGAGCTATGCCGGGTTCAAAGAGTATTCGACCTGATTACAGCGTTCCATTGGTTAAACGGGAAGAGCTGTCCTAACCTTGATTTCAAAAATTGATTGTTTATGAATAGGCCGACCAGATTTAAAGGATAGGTATCAATTGTTACTGTAGTGGTGCACTAAATTTGTGACACTCGAACAAAGATGTAAATGTCCGCTCCTCGCTCTTAGCTGACCTTGCGGCTCTTCAGTAAATCCGCTTTTGTCTGTGAGTTCACCGTGAATTTAACAACCAACATTGCCAGCATATAAAAATCAAACACCAGAACCGCCCAACCCATTCTTCAAACCCATTCAGGGGGCCAACCCCAGCCCCTTATCAAACCTGTAATCAGTCAGCCTTCACCAACTTCCACTCGCACTCAACGCACCCGGATATACGGCTCCTTCACAAACTCATTCAGCAGCCAGACCAGATCGTGCAGCAGCCCCGCCAGTTCCTTTTCGACACTTGCGGGCAACGTTCCACCCAGAATTGCCTGCACCAAAGCCAGCGCATAGTCCACCTGGGGCGAGGTTTCTTGCCAGCAGTCCGGCATACAGGAGTTAAGCGTTTCCCCCTGGATCAACTGGGCGATAAGGTGCGGGGGGAGTTCGGCATCACAGCGTTCACGCAGCTGGCGCAGCGCGTGCAGCAGACCTTCGCAGAGGATAGTGCGGGATGCTCTGTCGTCCGTTTCGATCAACACGCTCACCAGCGCGGCGCAGCGATCGGCGACCTCAAAGAGATCCGCAGCAGCAGAAAGCGGCGTAGTCATGGAAGGGGGAATAATCTGTTCGTCAGATTGCGGGTAAGTCAGGGTTGAAATAGTAGTCATCATGACATCCTCTACGTGTAGTCCATTTAACTACCCAGTGAGTTCCTACGCTCGGGGGGTAGCGCTGACGGAGGTAGGAATACCGCCCACATAGAAAACGGCCAGCCTTTCGGCTGCTCCGCCAGCGCCACCGTGATTTTACGGGATAAGCACTGTCGCGACATATAAATATCGCTATGTGGAACACGGGTTCCTACGCCCGATTGCGGATGTGCCGCAACGCCGTCACTTTACGAGCCTGATTTCGGGATTAAAAGTCTTAACCCTGAATTACATAAGGTTACTTTAAGGTTTGCGAGCATCCTTCCAGAAAGGCCACGCGGGGGCGCTTCGCTTGCCCAATCTACAATGCCAATGACGTCGCTTTTCAAATGAATAACCTTCCCGGCGCTGTCACCCCCTACAGCAAACCCGTCAACACTGTCATCGTCACTTATGTCGATGACACCCACTCATCCAAATAAAAACCATAAATTTCAATGAATTAAATTTTGGCGCGGTTTATGCATACCTCCGGCAAGCTAACCATCATTCCCGGAGATTAAGGATGAACCGTTTCATCATCGCCGATGCCAGCAAATGCATCGGCTGTCGTACCTGTGAAGTGGCCTGCGTGGTGTCGCATCACGACACCCAGGACTGCGCGTCGCTAACCCCGCAGAACTTCCTGCCGCGCATTCACGTCATCAAAGGCGTCAACGTCTCCACGGCCACCATGTGCCGCCAGTGTGAAGATGCCCCCTGCGCCAGCGTCTGCCCGAACGGGGCGATCACCCGCGATAACGATTTTGTTCACGTCCACCAGGAGCGCTGCATCGGGTGCAAAACCTGCGTGGTGGCCTGCCCGTACGGCGCGATGGAAGTGGTGCTCCGTCCGGTTGTGCGCAGCATCGGTGCCGGGCTGAATGTGATGTCGGAAAAGGCCGAGGCCAACAAGTGCGACCTCTGCTACCACCAGCCGGACGGCCCCGCCTGCATTCAGGCCTGCCCGACCAATGCCATCGTCTGTATCGACAGGCAGAAGCTTGAGCAGTTGAGTCTGGAAAAACGCCGCCGTGCGGCGATGGACACACTTTCCTCGCAGATGCTGTAAGCCTCTGCCTTCTTTTCACTTTTAGCAGGTCTGTTACTGATGAAAAAAATCACCAGCGTCTGCCCGTACTGCGGTGCGGGCTGTAAATTAAAACTTGTCGTCGATAACAATAAAATTGTTCGTGCCGAAGGCGCGCAGGGCGTCACCAACCAGAATCAGCTGTGCCTGAAAGGCTACTACGGCTGGGATTTTCTCAACGATACCCGGCTGCTGACGCCGCGCCTCACCCAGCCGATGATCCGCTACCAGAAAGGCGGCAAGTTTGTGCCGGTCTCCTGGGAGGAGGCCATCCGCTATACCGCCCGACGCCTGAGCGAAATCAAGGCCAACTATGGCCCGCGCGCCATCATGACCACCGGCTCGTCCCGCGGCACCGGGAATGAAACCAACTACGTAATGCAGAAATTTGCCCGCGGGGTGCTCAACACCAACAACGTTGACTGCTGCGCCCGCGTCTGTCACGGGCCGAGCGTGGCCGGGTTGCAGGAGACGCTGGGCAACGGGGCGATGAGCAACTCCATCAGCGATATCGAAAACTCAAAATGTCTGCTGATCTTCGGCTACAACTGCGCCGACTCACACCCGATCGTCGCCCGCCGGGTGATCAAAGCGAAACAGAACGGCGCGCGGGTGATCGTCTGCGATCCGCGCAAAATCGAAACCGCACGCATTGCCGACCGGCATCTGCAGATCCACAACGGCTGCAACATGGCGCTGGTGAATGCCTTCATCTACACCCTGCTGGACGAAAACCTCTACAACGCCGACTACGTGGCCCGCTACACCGAGGGGCTGGACGTGCTGCGCGAAACGGTCAGCGGGTACGCCCCGGAAAACGTCGAGGAGATTACCGGCGTCAGCGCCCGGGAGATCCGTGATGCGATGCGCATCTACGCCGCCGCGCCGTCCGCTACCGTGATGTGGGGGATGGGCGTCACCCAGTTCGGGCAGGCGGTGGACGTGGTGAAAGGGCTTTCAACCCTGGCGCTGCTCACCGGCAACCTCGGGCGCGAGCACTGCGGCGTCGGCCCGGTGCGCGGGCAGAATAACGTGCAGGGCGCGTGCGACATGGGGGTGATCCCCAACCAGTTCCCCGGCTATCAGAACGTGACGGACCCGCAGGTGCGCGAGAAATTCGCCCGGGCGTGGGGAGTCGATCCCGCCCTGATGGATGACCAGGTCGGTGTGCGGATCACCGAAGTGCCGCACCTCGCGCTGGAGGGCAAGGTCAAAGCCTATTACATCATGGGGGAAGATCCGCTCCAGACCGAAGCCGATCTGGGCCTGGTGCGCAAAGGGTTTGACGCGCTCGACTTCGTGGTAGTGCAGGACATCTTTATGACCAAAACCGCCGAGGCGGCAGATGTGCTGCTGCCCGCCACCTCCTGGGGCGAACACGGCGGGGTCTTTACCTGCGCCGACCGCGGTTTCCAGCGCTTTGAAAAAGCCGTTGAGCCAAAGGGCAACGTCAAGCGCGACTGGGAGATCATCAGCCTGATCGCCACCGCGATGGGCTACCCGATGGCGTACCGCGATAACCAGCAGATCTGGGACGAAATGCGCGAACTCTGCCCGCTGTTCTACGGCGTGACCTACGAAAAAATGGGCGACATGGGACACATCCAGTGGCCGTGCCCGACCCTCGATCATCCGGGCACGCCGTGGCTCTACGCAGACAACCGCTTCGACACCCCGAGCGGCAAAGGGCAGTTGTTCGCCGCCCCGTGGCGCAAACCGGCAGAGATGCCGGACGCCGACTATCCGCTGGTGCTCTGCACCGTGCGCGAGGTGGGGCACTACTCCTGCCGTTCGATGACCGGCAACTGCGCGGCACTGCAAACCCTGGCCGATGAGCCGGGCTTTGTGCAGATCAACCCGCAGGATGCGGACAAGCTCGGCATCCGCGATCGCCAGCTGGTGTGGGTCAGCTCCCGCCGCGGGAAGGTGATCAGCCGCGCCGACGTCAACGAACGCATCAATGAAGGGGCGGTATACATGACCTATCAGTGGTGGATTGGGGCCTGCAACGAGCTGACCCAGGACAACCTCGACCCGGTCTCGAAAACGCCCGAAACCAAATACTGCGCGGTGAAGATCGACACCATTGCCGATCAATCCTGGGCGGAAAACTATGCCCAGACCACCTACAGCGCCATGAAACAACGCCTGCGCGAGGCGGTAGAGAGTTAACGCATGTGTACAAACGGCACGCTGCTGCGCATTCGCGGCAAAGTCCAGGGGGTGGGGTTCCGCCCCTGGGTCTGGCAACTGGCCCGGCAACTGGGGTTGAAGGGCGATGTCTGCAACGACGGGGCAGGCGTGGTGGTGCGTCTCAGCGGTGAGACGCAGGACTTCATCACCCGGCTGGCCGCCGGTGGCCCGCCGCTGGCGCGTATTGATGATATCAGCGAGCAGCCGTGGCACTGGTCGCCGCTGCCGGTGGCGTTCACCATTCTGCCAAGCCAGCAGGGGCAGATGACCACCCAGGTGGTGCCGGATGCCGCGACCTGCCCGCACTGTCTGGCGGAAATGAACGATCCGCGCGAGCGTCGCTACCGTTATCCCTTTATCAACTGCACCCACTGCGGGCCGCGCTTCACCATTATCCGGGCGATGCCTTACGACCGCCCGGCCACCACCATGGCGGCATTTGCGCTGTGTCCGGCCTGCGAAGCGGAGTACCGCGACCCGGCCGACCGGCGCTTTCACGCCCAGCCGGTGGCCTGCCCGGACTGCGGGCCGCAGTTAAGCTGGGTGAGCGGCGAAGCGCGGGAAGAAAAAGACCACGCCCTGCGGGCCGCGGAAGCGATGCTTAAGCAGGGCGGGATCGTGGCGATAAAAGGCCTCGGCGGCTTTCATCTGGCCTGCGATGCCAGCGATGCGCAGGCGGTCAACCGCCTGCGCGAGCGCAAGCAGCGTCCGACGAAGCCGCTGGCGGTGATGATCCCCGAGCGATTAGCCCGGACTCTGCCCGCCGCGGCGCAGGCGCTGCTGCGTTCAACGGCCGCGCCGATTGTGCTGGTGGATAAGCTGCTCCTGGCCTGCTGCGAGGCCATCGCCCCGGGGCTGAACGAGGTGGGGGTGATGCTGGCGGCGAACCCGCTCCAGCACCTGTTGATGCAGGATCTGGATCGCCCGCTGGTGATGACCTCCGGCAACCTTAACGGCTGCCCGCCTGCGCTGACCAACGACCGGGCATTACAGGATCTGGCCGGCATTGCAGACGGCTGGCTGCTGCATAACCGCGAGATCGTCCAGCGCATGGATGACTCGGTGCTGCGCGCCAGCGGGGAAATGCTGCGCCGCTCCCGGGGCTTTGTCCCGGATGCGCTGCCGTTGCCGCCCGGTTTTGACGCTGTGCCGTCGCTGTTGTGTCTTGGGGCGGATCTGAAAAACACCTTCTGCCTGGTGCGCGGTGGGGAGGCGATCCTGAGCCAGCATCTGGGCGATCTCGGGGATGACGACGCGCTGGGCCAGTGGCAGCAGGCCCTGAACGCGTTGCAGGATCTCTGGCAGTTTATCCCGGAGGGGGTGGTGACCGATGCCCATCCCGGCTATCGCTCCACCCTGCTGGGGGAGCAAATGTCATATCCGCACTATCGCGTGCTGCATCACCACGCCCACGCCGCGGCCTGCCTGGCGGAACACGGCTGGCCGCGCGACGGCGCGGATGTGATCGCCCTGGTGCTGGACGGTATTGGCCAGGGGGAAAACGGCGCACTGTGGGGCGGGGAGTGCCTGCGGGTCAACTACCGTCGCTGTGACCGGCTCGGCGGCCTGCCCGCAGTGGCGCTGCCCGGCGGCGATCTGGCGGCGCGCCAGCCGTGGCGCAACCTGCTGGCCCAGTGGCAGGCGTTTATGCCCCAGTGGCAGACCCTGCCCGAGGCCGATGCGCTGCGGGATAAACCCTGGCAGCCGCTGGCCCGGGCGATCGCGCGGGGGGTGAATTGCCCAACGGCCTCGTCCACCGGACGGCTGTTTGATGCCGTGGCCGCCGCAACAGGCTGCGCCCCGGCGCAGCGCAGCTACGAGGGGGAGGCCGCCTGTCGGCTGGAGGCTCTGGCGCTGCGTGGCGGGCCGGTCAGCCATCCGGTCACGTTGCCGGTACGCGACGGCGAGCTGGATATGGCGACGTTCTGGCAACAGTGGCTGGGCTGGCAGGCCAGTGCCGAACAACGCGCCTGGGCGTTTCACGACGCGCTGGCAAAAGGGCTGGCAACGCTGGCGGCGTCGCATGCCCGGATGCGCAACCTCGACACCGTCGTTTGCAGCGGCGGGGTTCTGCATAACCGGCTCCTGCGGGAACGTCTGCATTTCTGGCTGAGCGATTTTACCGTGCTGTTTCCCGGGCGGCTGCCCGCCGGAGACGGCGCGATTGCATTTGGACAGGCGGTGATCGCTGCCGCGTCTTTTTCTTAAATCGGGATATCACGATGTTTATCAAATACTTCAATAACCACCCTAAAGCCATGGCGCTGATGCTGGCCTTGCTCGCCACCAATGTTGTCGCCTGGGGGACGGCGTTTTACCTCTTTCACAACACCCCGTCGCTGATGGCGGCCAGCCTGCTGGCCTGGTGCTACGGCCTGCGTCATGCGGTGGATGCTGACCACATCGCCGCCATCGATAACGTTACCCGCAAGATGATGCAGCAGGGCAAACGCCCGTGTGGAATTGGGGCCTGGTTCTCGCTGGGTCACTCCACCATCGTGGTGCTGGCCTCCATCGCCATCGCGGCGACCGCCACGGCCTTTAGCCGCAATATGGAATGGTTCCACGAAACCGGCGGCATGATCGGCACGGCGGTATCGGCCTTTTTCCTGCTGGCGATGGCGCTGGTGAACCTGGTGATCCTGCGCGATGTCTGGGGCAGCTTTAATAAAATGAAGCGCGGTGAGAAGGTGCCGGAAGCGGTCTCCTTTGCCCGCGGTGGGGTGATGAACTGGCTGTTCCGCTCGGCGTTCCGCCTGGTGACCCGAAGCTGGCATATGTATCTGGTGGGCTTTCTGTTTGGTCTGGGCTTTGATACCGCCACGGAGATCGGCGTGCTGGGGATCTCCGCAGCCGGTGCCTCCAGCGGGATGTCGGTGTGGGCGATCATGGTGTTCCCGCTGCTGTTTACCAGCGGCATGGCGCTGATTGATACCCTCGACAACCTGATTATGGTGGGTGCCTATGGCTGGGCCTTCAACAAGCCGCAGCGCAAGCTCTATTACAACATCACCATCACCGGCACCTCGGTGGTGGTGGCGCTGTTTATCGGCGGGCTGGAAGCGCTGGGCCTGCTGGCCGATAAGTTTGGCCTGACGGGCGGGCTGTGGAATAGCGTGGCAGCGCTGAACGACAATCTGGGTAACGCCGGGTTTATCGTGGTCGGGCTGTTTATCGTCTGCTGGATCGCCTCGCTGATTAACTACCGCTTCAAAGGCTACGACGCGCTGGTGGTTCGCTAAGCGCTGCTCGTCATCGCTGTCCGTTCGTCATGGCATTTTTGACGAATGGACAGCGCACCGCATTATCCCTCCGTTATTTCTCTTCTTTTTCAGTTGCTTAACTTGTATCTGCTTGCTGGCACACTTCATGCATACCGCTGAGGACATATTACTAACGGAGTAACTACCGATGAAGAAAGTCGTCACGGTTTGCCCCTATTGCGCATCGGGTTGCAAAATCAACCTGGTGGTCAATAACGGCAAAGTCGTCAAGGCTGAAGCAGCACAGGGTAAGACCAATCAGGGCGATCTCTGCCTGAAAGGGTATTACGGCTGGGATTTTATCAACGATACGCAGATCCTGACCCCGCGCCTGAAATCGCCGATGATCCGTCGCGAGCGCGGCGGCAAGCTGGAAGCCGTCTCCTGGGACGAAGCGCTGGATTACGTTGCCACTAAACTCAACGCGATCAAAGCCGCACACGGCCCGGATGCAATCATGACCACCGGGTCATCGCGCGGCACCGGCAACGAAACCAACTACATCATGCAAAAATTTGCCCGCGCGGCAGTCGGCACGAACAACGTCGACTGCTGCGCGCGCGTCTGACACGGCCCATCGGTTGCAGGTCTGCACCAGTCGGTCGGTAACGGCGCAATGAGTAACTCCATTGTCGGTATAGAAAAAGCCGATATGGTCTTTATTTTTGGCTATAACCCGGCGGATTCGCACCCCATCGTGGCGAACCGGGTGATCAAAGCCAAACGCAACGGGGCGAAGATTATCGTCTGCGATCCGCGCAAAATTGAAACCGCGCGCATTGCCGATATGCACCTGGCGTTGAAAAACGGCTCCAACATCGCGCTGCTCAATGCGATGGGGCATGTGATTATTGAAGAGCAGCTGTACGACCGGGCGTTTGTGGCGGCGCGTACTGAAGGCTTCGAGGAGTATCGCAAAATCGTTGAAGGCTATACGCCGGAATCGGTGGAAGCCATCACCGGGGTGAGCGCCCAGGAGATCCGTCAGGCGGCAAGAATGTACGCCGCTGCGGAAAACGCGGCCATTCTGTGGGGCATGGGCGTGACCCAGTTCTACCAGGGCGTGGAAACCGTGCGTTCCCTGACCAGCCTGGCACTGCTCACGGGCAACCTCGGCAAGCCGTATGCAGGGGTTAACCCGGTGCGCGGTCAGAACAACGTGCAGGGCGCGTGCGACATGGGTGCACTGCCGGACACCTATCCGGGCTATCAGTACATCAACAACCCGGAGAACCGGGCCAAGTTCGCCAAAGCCTGGGGCGTGGCGTCTCTGCCTGCCCATACCGGCTATCGCATCAGCGAGCTGCCTCACCGGGTCGCTCACGGCGAAGTGCGTGCCGCGTACATCATGGGGGAAGATCCACTCCAGACGGACGCCGAGCTGTCTGCGGTGCGTAAGGCCTTTGAAGAGCTGGAGCTGGTCATTGTGCAGGATATCTTTATGACCAAAACCGCCGCCGCCGCCGATGTGATCCTGCCGTCCACCTCCTGGGGTGAGCATGAAGGGGTTTACACCGCCGCCGACCGCGGTTTCCAGCGCTTCTTCAAAGCGGTAGAGCCGAAGTGGGACCTGAAAACCGACTGGCAGATCATCAGTGAGATCGCCACCCGGATGGGCTATCCGATGCACTATGACAACACCCAGCAGATCTGGGATGAACTCCGTCATCTGTGCCCGGATTTCCTGGGTGCCACTTACGAGAAGATGGGCGAGCTGGGCTACATCCAGTGGCCGTGCCGCGACGAGTCAGAGGCCGATCAGGGGACGGATTACCTGTTCGAAAAAGAGTTCTCTACCCCGAACGGGCTGGGGCAACTCTATACCTGTGACTGGGTGGCACCGATCGACAAGCTCACCGAGGAGTACCCGCTGGTGCTCTCGACGGTGCGTGAGGTCGGTCACTACTCGTGCCGCTCGATGACCGGCAACTGTGCCGCGCTGGCTGCGCTGGCCGACGAACCGGGCTATGCGCAGATCAATACCGCCGACGCGAAGCGCCTCGGGATTGAGGATGAAGCCCTGGTGTGGGTCACGTCGCGCAAAGGCAAAGTCATTACCCGCGCGCAGGTGAGCGATCGCCCGAACATCGGCGCGGTGTACATGACCTACCAGTGGTGGATTGGAGCCTGTAACGAGCTGGTGACGGAGAACCTCAGCCCGATTACCAAAACGCCGGAGTATAAGTATTGCGCCGTGCGCGTGGAGCCGATTGCCGACCAGCAGGGTGCCGAGCAGTACGTGATTGATGAATATCACAGGCTGAAAAAGCACCTGAAAGAGCTGGCAAGAGGGTAATGCCAGACCCTGCAAAAGCAGCCTTTCGGGGCTGCTTTTTTTTGCTTTTGCCGCCAGCAAAAAAAGATATCTCGCTGATTGTGGGCCACATTAAATTTAAAAATGAGACAACGTATTTTTTAGCCGAGAATATATTCACGCAATACGAATGTCAGGAAAAATAAAATAACGAAGGCGTTTATCAGCCGTTCAGCCATCCGGGTGTTTGAATGGGTAAAATAAATAATATAAACATTGCTTAGCTAATTTTTCTGTGTCTTAATAGCGCCATCGGTTTGGAAAACAGACCTTACGAAAGCAGTTTTAGTAAAGCAGTCCTCATTTCAGGTGTTATCCACAGATACCCTTCTTCATGAGTCTCCTCCTAAGTGCCAGGTAAGACACTCTCTCAATACAGGCCATCACTGCCGCGATTAAGTGGCTCATAATTAAGGAATTATCTATGTCTAATAAAATGACTGGTTTAGTAAAATGGTTTAACGCAGATAAAGGTTTTGGCTTTATCACCCCTGATGACGGCAGCAAAGATGTCTTCGTACATTTCTCTGCGATTCAGAGCGACAGCTTCAAAACTCTGGATGAAGGACAGAAAATCTCCTTCACCATTGAAAATGGCGCTAAAGGTCCTGCTGCCGGAAACGTCACAGTCCTGTAATCTGCGTTAATTATCAGTAGTTATTACGATAGCGATGAAGGTAATAGCCTGAGCAGTTAATCTCTGCTGATAAAAAATAAACCCGCCCTGAGCGGGTTTTTTATTGCCTGAATTTAGCCTGGCCGCGCTGCGTTTATTTTTGCCGGGCGTAATAAATAAATCGCTACGTTTAAACCGGACGGCATTGCCTCACCGGTGGCTGAAAGCCAGCCTGGCGGCAAAGCATAAAAAGAGCCCGCCGGTGGCCCGATCCATCGCCATGATGACGCGCTTCTTTTTCAGGAGGCCGGATGCCAGCTGTGTGGACAGGATCAGCGTCACCGACCACAGGGTGCCGATCAGCACATGAATGCTGACCAGAATAAATGTCCAGATGAAAGGCGAATGCCCGGCAGGGATGAACTGCGGTAAAAACGAGACGTAAAAAATGCCCATTTTTGGATTAAGTACGTTCCCCAGCATCCCCTTTACAAACCAGTTGCTCCGGGAAGCGGGCGTATCATCGTTCTGAGTGAATGACGATCGGGGGCGCATCAGCAGCTGTAAGCCCAGCCAGCTCAGGTAAGCCGCGCCGCAGATTTTCAGAAGGGTATAAGCCAGTTCGGACCAGGCCAGTAGTGCGCCCACCCCGAGCGCGACAAGCGCCCCCCAGATGAAACAGCCGGCATCAATGCCGAGCGCCGCCTGAAATGCTTTCTTTCCCCCTTCGGCGCAGGCCGTTCGAAGGATAAGGGCGGTATCAAGACCGGGGGTAAGCGTCAGCAGTAAGGCGGCGAAGGAGAAAGCGAGAAGTGAATCGGTGACAGACATTTTCTTTATCCGAAAGGACGGATGTTAGTCACTTATTTACATTCGATCAACATCTCGCTAAGCCAGATTCAGGATGGGCCTTAAAAATTCCAGTCCTCATCCTCGGTCTCGACCGCTTTTCCCATCACATACGACGACCCCGACCCCGAGAAGAAGTCATGGTTTTCGTCGGCATTGGGTGACAGCGCCGCGAGGATCGCCGGGTTCACTTCGGCCATCTCCGGTGGGAACAGCGCCTCGTAGCCCAGGTTCATCAGCGCCTTGTTGGCGTTGTAGCAGAGGAATGCCTTCACATCCTCTTCCCAGCCGGTTCCGGCATACAGCTCTTCGGTATAGGCCAGTTCGTTGTCATAGAGATCCATCAGCAGATCCAGCGCAAAGTTTTTTAACGCCTCGCGCTCGGCCTCGCTCACTTTCTCCAGCCCTTTCTGGTACTTATAGCCAATGTAGTACCCGTGTACCGCTTCGTCGCGGATGATGAGCCGAATCAGATCCGCGGTGTTGGTCAGCTTGCCGCGGCTCGACCAGTACATCGGTAGCCAGAAGCCGGAATAGAAGAGGAACGACTCCAGAAAAACACTGGCGATCTTCTTCTTCAGGGGTTCATCGGCGCGATAATGTTCCAGCACCCGCTGGGCTTTGCGCTGCAACGCCTCGCTCTCTTCGCTCCAGCGGTAGGCGGCATCCACGTCTTTGGTCTGACAGAGGGTGGAAAAGATCGAGCTGTAGGAGCGGGCATGCACCGCCTCCATAAAGCTGATGTTCGACATCACCGCCTCTTCGTGCGGCGTCAGCGCATCGGCGATCAGGGCCGGGGCACCCACGGTGTTCTGCACCGTGTCGAGTAGCGTCAGACCGGTAAAGACGCGAATGGTGAGCTGCTGCTCGGCGTGGCTCAGCGTGGCCCATGCCTGCACGTCATTAGACAGGGGCACCTTTTCTGGCAGCCAGAAGTTGCTGGTCAGGCGGTTCCACACCTCCAGATCTTTGTCGTCTTCGATGTTGTTCCAGTTAATGGCCTGTACCCGTGACAGTTTCATCCTCTCTCCTTACAGCGCGCAGGACACGCAGCCTTCTGTTTCGGTGCCTTCCAGCGCAAGCTGGCGCAGGCGAATGTAGTACAGGGTCTTAATCCCTTTCTTCCACGCGTAAATCTGCGCTTTGTTGATGTCGCGGGTGGTGGCGGTATCGGGGAAGAACAGCGTCAGCGACAGCCCCTGATCGACGTGCTTTGTCGCCTCGGCATAGGTATCGATAATTTTTTCCGGGCCAATCTCGTAGGCATCCTGATACAGGGCCAGGTTGTCGTTGGTCATAAACGGGGCAGGGTAGTAGACGCGCCCGGTTTTGCCCTCTTTGCGGATCTCAATTTTCGAGACGATAGGGTGAATGCTCGAGGTCGCATGGTTGATGTAGGAGATCGAGCCGGTCGGCGGCACCGCCTGTAAGTTCTGGTTGTAAATGCCGTACTGCATCACGTCGTCACGTAACTGCTGCCACATCTCGCGCGTCGGCAGGGTAACGCCAGCGCGGGCAAACAGGTCGCGCACTTTCTCCGTTTTCGGCTGCCAGTCATTTTCCAGATACTGATTAAAATATTCCCCGCTGGCATAGCGCGACTGTTCAAAGCCCGCGAAACGCTGACGGTGTTCGCGCGCCAACATCATCGAGGTATGCAGAGCATGCCAGGTGATGGTGTAGAAATAGAGGTTGGTGAAATCCAGCCCTTCCGGGCTGCCGTAGGCGATCCCCTCCCGCGCCAGATAGCCGTGCAGGTTCATCTGCCCGAGGCCGATCGCGTGCGAGGCGGCATTCCCGGCCTCTACCGAGGGCACGCTGCGGATGTGGCTCATGTCCGATACCGCCGACAGGCCGCGCACCGCGGTTTCGACAGTGCGGCCAAAGTCGGGGGAGTCCATGGTATGGGCAATGTTCAGCGAACCCAGATTGCAGGAGATATCGTGCCCGGTCCGGGTGTAATCCAGATCCTCGTCATAGGTTGAGGCGCTGTTAACCTGCAAAATCTCCGAGCACAGGTTGCTCATGTTGATGCGCCCGGCAATCGGATTAGCGCGATTAACGGTGTCTTCAAACATGATGTACGGATAGCCGGACTCAAACTGGATCTCCGCCAGCCGCTGGAAGAAGTCGCGGGCATTCATCCAGGTCTTGCGAACGCGCGCGTCTGCCACCAGGTCGTCGTACAGCTCGCTAACCGCCACATCACCAAACGGCTTGCCGTAGAGGCGCTCCACGTCATAGGGGGAGAACAGCGCCATGTCGGCGTTCTCCTTCGCCAGCCGGAAGGTGATATCCGGGATCACCACCCCCAGCGACAGGGTTTTAATGCGAATTTTTTCGTCGGCGTTTTCGCGTTTGGTATCCAGGAAACGCAGGATATCCGGATGATGGGCATGCAGATAGACCGCTCCGGCCCCCTGGCGCGCGCCTAACTGGTTGGCGTAGGAGAACGCATCTTCCAGCATTTTCATGACCGGGATCACCCCGGAGGACTGGTTCTCAATGCGCTTGATGGGTGCCCCGGCTTCCCGCAGGTTCGAAAGCAAAAACGCTACGCCGCCGCCGCGTTTGGAGAGCTGCAACGCCGAGTTTACCGCGCGGCCAATCGACTCCATATTGTCTTCAATGCGCAGCAGGAAGCAGGAGACCAGCTCCCCGCGCTGAGCTTTTCCGCAGTTGAGGAAGGTGGGTGTCGCGGGCTGAAAACGGCCTGCCAGCATCTCGTCGGTGAGCTGGCGGGCCAGGTTTTCATCCCCCTGGGCGAGGGTCAGGGCTACCATCACCACCCGATCCTCAAAGTGCTCAAGGTACTGTTTGCCGTCGAAGGTTTTTAACGTGTAGCTGGTGTAAAACTTCCACGCGCCGAGGAACGTCTTGAAACGAAAACCGCTGACGTGAGCATGGGCAAACAGCGCCAGCACAAAGGCAGGATCGAAGCGCGACAGGACCTTCGGATCGTAATAACTCTCGCTGACCAGGTAATCGAGACGCGCCTGCGGGCTGGCAAAGGTCATGGTGTTGGGGTAGACGTGGGCGTTAAAAAAGGCGTCCACCGCCTCATGATCTTTGCTGAACTGGATCTTCCCGTCCCGATCGTACAGGTTGAGCATGGCGTTCAGCGCATGGAAATCGGTTGATCGCTGCATTACGCGCTCTGCGGTTGTCGTTGCCAAAATTCGTTCACTCCTTTACGCACGTTATCGACGTCCTGCTGCGTCCCCATCAGCTCGAAGCGATAGAGATACGGCACGCCGCATTTTTGTGAGATGACATCCCCGGCGCGGCCGAACGCCTCACCGAAATTACGGTTGCCAGCGGCAATCACGCCGCGGATAAGCGCCCGGTTGTGCGGATCGTTGAGAAAGCGGATCGCCTGCCGCGGCACCGCCCCGGCCGTTCCGCCCCCGCCGTAGCTGGGCACCACCAGAATAAAAGGCTCGTCTACCTGAATCCGTTCCCGCTCGTTCAGGGGGATCCGCACGGCGGGCAGCCCCACACGCTCGATAAAGCGGTGCGTGTTCTCCGAGCTGCTGGAGAAGTAGACGAGAAGGCTCATGCCCGGGCGGCCTGTGCTGGCTGCGGCAGGCGGTTAATCATGTCCGGGCGGAAGCCCGACCACCGGGTATCACCGGCGATAACCACCGGCAGCTGGCGGAACCCCTGGGCACGAAGGCTCTCTGCCGCATCAGGAACCTGGTCAACAAACACCTGCTCGAAGACCAGGCCGCGGCTCTCCATCGCGCGTTTGGTGGCATGGCACTGCACGCAGTCGGCTCGAGTGTAAATAATAATGCGCATGATTCGTATTTCCATCTAGAATGGGATTCCGACGCCAGTTGCTGCGTCACCGTGAGTCTCTCTTGCTAAAGGAAATACTAGATGTAGTTGCTGTAAGTTTCAACCATACAAGATATGGGAAAATATGCGGGGTTTTACTGCCGGGGATGCGTTCAGCGGGAGAGGGCGCGCGCAGGGGTTAAAAACGAAAAACCCCCACACCAGAGGGCATGGGGGCAAAGGCGATAGAACGGAATTGGGGATTATTTGCGCAGAGCCAGCAGCGCACCGATAAAGATCCCTACCGCGGCGACAGTGCCTACTGCACACATCGGACGTTCACGGATAAAGGTGTTAGCGCAGCCGATGGCATCACAGGCGGCCTGCTTGCCGGTGGAGCGACCCTGCAGACGCGCACGGGTTTCACGCAGCAGCGATTTGGCTTTACGTCTGGCGTCATCCGCTTCGCCCTTCGCATCTGATCCCCAGGATTTCAAAACGCTCTCCAGCGAATCCGCTAATTTCCTGACATCGTTATGGATATCCTGAACATCGTCATCAACATCGTTTCGGTTTGAACGGTTAAACATATGCTTCTCCCTTGAATTTGCGGTAATTAACAGTTTAGACCACCTTTTTAATATCTGAAGCCGGTCACGGCTTATCAGGCCGTTTATGGATTTTTCTGAAAGCACTGCTATTGCTGAATACGGTAAGGTTGCCGGGCAGGAATGATAATGAGGAAAGAATATGTATTTACGACCGGATGAGGTTGCGCGCGAACTTGAAAAAGCGGGATTTACCGTGGATGTGGTAACCCAAAAAGCATACGGGTACCGTCGTGGCGATAATTATGTTTATGTGAACCGCGAAGCACGTATGGGGCGCACGGCGCTGATCATTCATCCCACGCTGAAAGAGAGAAGTCTTTCCTTTGCGGAGCCTGCCTCAGAGATGAAAACCAGCGACCATTATGAACAGTTCCCGCTCTATTTAGGGGGCAATAACCAGGAACATTATGGTATTCCGCATGGCTTCAGTTCCCGCATGGCGCTGGAACGTTTTCTGAAAGGCCTGTTTGGCGACTCGCAATAACGACGCGACTGGCTTTTCGCCAGTCGCCGTGCCTTACGCTTTGACCTGATGATACTGGCTGACTTTGAACAGACGTCGGCAGTAATCGAGGAAATAGCCGTACACCGCACCCATCATCATCGATACCACGATATTTGAACTTACCGCCGCGGCGATCTGGTGCCAGTCGGCTCCCACCGTTAACAAAATCGCAACATAAACGGGCGACTGAAAAGTGACATACGCAACGACGTCCGCCAGATTTTTCATCCAGCCGGTAGGGGAGTAGCGCCGGGCAAAGCGCATCACCGCATCGCGATAGAAACCGTACGGCCATGCAATTAAGATATTCACCGGGACGGCTACCAGACGGGAGGAAAGCGACTGCTCGAAGGTCATTCCAGAGAGGAATATTTCAATCAGCATGTTCACCACCGAACAGTAGACCACCATGGCAAAGGTATCCGCTACCGCGTGACGCAGGCGAGACTGCCGAGAGAACATGTTCTGACTCCTTCAGGGTCGTATATCAGAGAGGCTAAAGCGGGACGGGCTAGTGCTTTAGGTTGCTTTATTTTTCGTGTATAGCGTATCTCTCTGCATTAAAACCTACAATTAGCGATAAATTTTTATTTAAAGGCGTTTTGTCGGGAAAATGCTCTAAACGAACCGGTTTTGTGAGCGCGGCGGCATTTTCTCTTCGGTCTTTTATTTTTTCCACTATAAACAATGGCTTATATTTTTATATTTCAGCCTCTGGCATGAGCTGTGTTCCGGCATGATAACGCTGCGCTTTGCTGGCGGGTTATGTTGCGAGTTTGCGGTTGAGAAGCAAAAGATAGCGAAATAGGATTTTTTGCTTTATGCAGCAGGAATGAATGAATATTCGATATACCATCAAAATAATTGAATGGGTAATAGCCCTGGAAAAGGTCAGGAGTTAAATAAACCTTAAACCGGTTATAAGAATAAATCATACAAAAAGTAAGGGGTCGTACTTTATATTTCTTCGTTTCATTTAATTTGAGATAAATTATATTTTCCTGCACTGTCGTCTGGATGTTCATAAACAAATGAATTACCATGACCGCTATTGCTTATTTTATCGACTTAAAAGGTTTTCATTTTATATGACTTCGCTGTTACAGAATCTTAATAATATTCGTACTCTGCGCGCCACGGCGCGTGAATTCTCGCTGGACGTGCTGGAAGATATGCTCGAAAAGCTCCGCATCGTCACCGAAGAAAAGCGTAATGAACAGGCTGAAGTTGAACAGCAGCGCGCTGAGCAGAATCAGAAAATTAACGCTCTGCTGGAGAAGATGAAAGCCGACGGTATTTCGGCAGAAGACCTGCTGGGTTCCAACCTGTTGAACACTCCGGCCCAGCCGAAGAAGCGCCAGGCGCGTGCGGCAAAATATCGCTTTACGGATACCGACGGTCAGGTGAAAACCTGGACCGGTCAGGGTCGTACGCCGAAGCCGATTACCCTTGCCCTGGCGGAAGGAAAATCACTGGATGATTTCCTGATTTAATCCGTACCAACCGGGCGGATTAATACCGCCCGGTCGCGTCTGTTTAGCAGACGCCAAAATCGCCATCTTCTTTATACAGCGATACGTCCGCTGCCTTCAGGGTATATTTTTCCCCTTCTTCGTTACTCGCCTGTACTGCCACAATCTGATCGTCGTGTACTTCGATTACTTTCAGCTTTGGACCACCCATACGCGGTTGTACATAATCGCCAACAGAAAACATAGTTATCTCCTCATGATAGTTTCGCCCCTAACAGTAGCCCAGGCGCAGGCCGCGGTACAGCGCCACGCGCGGAATACTCCTAAATCGCCAGCCTAAACCTGTGTAAAGAGGGTAAAAGAGGGTAAAACTGCACGCGAAGGCTGGCAGCTGTGCGTAGACTCACTACGCTTAGAGTTAAAACCTCTTTTTATACAATGACCTGACTGCTTGCATGGAGAATTTATGGGTTTCTGGCGTATCGTAATTACCATCATTTTACCGCCCCTTGGCGTACTGCTGGGCAAAGGCTTTGGCTGGGCGTTTATCCTGAACATCATCCTGACGCTGCTGGGCTACATCCCTGGCCTTATTCATGCGTTCTGGGTGCAGAGCCGCAGCTAAGTTCGCCACAGTAAATCGCTGTAGATCCCGGTCAACACCCCCTGGGGGGCAAACTGCTGTTTGATCCAGCGGGTGACCTGACCGGTAGCCGCATGCTGCGTGGCGAGCAGCATGCGCGAGTCCTGGCGCGGGTTGTTGATTCGCCGCGTGACCAGTAGCCCCGCCTCCACCGCCTCTCTGGCCATATGTTCTGGTAAAAAACCAATCCCTTCCCCGAGGATCTGGCACTGACACTTGGTATTAAAATCCGGGACCAGGATCGCCTCCTGGCCGTGCAGCAGCCAGCCCACTTTTTTATTAATAGTATGCGCCGTGTCTTCGACCATGATGTTGGGGTACAGCCGCAGCTGGCTCTCCGCCAGCGGCTCGGGCGCCAGTGCCAGCGGGTGTTCCGGGGCGATGGCAAACACCCAGCGGATCGCGCCGATTTCGGTGTAATCAATCCCGCCCCCGTCGAGCAGGGTATCCGGGGCACCGATGGCGATATTCGCCTGATTATTGATGATCGAATCCCAGACGCCGTTGTACACCTCGGTGGTCACCGTGATCTGGCAGGTCGGGAACTGCTTTTTCAGCACCTGCAATAAGCGTGCAGTGTGGCGCGGGGTATAGAGCAGCTGGTTGATGCAGATCCGCACCCGCGTCTCAATCCCCTGGGAAATCGTGTCGATCCCGCGCTTGATGGCGTGGAAGTCATTCAGCAGGTCTATGGCTTTGCGGTAGAAGTAGAACCCCGATTCGGTCAGCTCGATGCTGCGGGTATTGCGCACAAACAGCACCACATCGAGGCCGGTCTCCATACGTTTGATGGTGTAGCTGATGGCCGAGGTGGTGACTCCCAGCTCGGCCGCGGCTTTGCTAAAGCTGCCAAATCGCGCCGCGGTGGTGAAGGCCAGCAGGTTCTCTTCGGTAAAGATGGAATTCATATCATGGCTCCTGGCACCCATCAGTTTTGAACATATTTTAACAACGCAGTTACAACTCATTTGACGCCGGTCACAGTTCTGAAAGTTTGCTGTGAGCCGCACGGTGCAAGGGCTGCGTAAACATAAGAAGAATGCAGCTTAAGGGCTTAAAAAGCGGTAAAACATAAGGAAAAGGTTGCACAGACGCACATTTTGACCGGACTGTTAAATTTAACTCAACAATGAATTCGCTGTCGATGAATCATTTTTAAGCGGATTCTTTTCTGACCAGGCCGTTGCTATGCTCACTCCATCAGAAAGGAAAATCAGGAGTGTGGATATGTCCAGCAATGAACTCGTTACCGAATTTCTGCTCGCTGCCGAACAGGGGAATGCCGAAGCATTAAAAGCCTGTCTGGAAAAAGGGGTGGATATTAACGCCACCAACCGTCAGAAACGAACCGCCATTATTATTGCCAGCCTGAATAAACATTATCCCTGCGTGGAATTACTGATTGCCGCCGGGGCGAATATTGACCAGCAGGATCAGACCTGTTTTAACCCGTTCCTGATCAGTTGCCTGACCAACGATCTCACCCTGCTGCGCCTGGTGCTGCCAGCCAACCCGGATCTCGATCGCCTTACGCGCTTCGGCGGCGTGGGGATCACCCCGGCCAGCGAGAAAGGCCATCTGGAAGTGGTCCAGGAGCTGCTGGCCCACACCGACATCAACGTTAACCATACCAACTTTGTAGGCTGGACCCCGCTGCTCGAAGCCATCGTCCTGAATGACGGCGGTCCCCGCCAGCAGGCGATCGTCAAGCTGCTGCTCGACCACGGCGCCAACCCGCACATGACCGATAAATACGGCAAATCCCCCCTCGAACTGGCGCGGGAAAAAGGCTTCAGCGAGATTGCCGAACTGCTGATCGCCGCCGGCGCGTAATACCCCCGGCCAGCCGTTTCAGGCTGGCCTAAAAAAAATAGCCTTTTCCATCATGCCTTCGGGCCTGATGTGGCCCCCTTTTGCCCGCATTCAGGAGGACGTAATGCCCACCAAAATCGTGATAAAAAAGAATACGTATTTTGATTCTGTTTCGCTGATGTCGGTTTCTACCAAAGCGAATAAATTGCCCGGTGTCGAACAAGCTTTTGTCGCCATGGCCACCGAAATGAATAAAGGCGTCTTAAAAAATCTCGGCCTGCTGACGCCGGAATTAGAGGACGCCAAAAACGGCGATCTGATGATCGTGATTAAAGGTGAGGCCGCCAACGACGACACCCTGGCCGCCATCGAAGCCCTGTTCGCCCGTAAAGAGCAAGCGGGTAGCCACGAAGCGCGCTATGCCACCCTCGCCAGCGCCAAAACACATCGCCCGGACGCCAACCTGGCGGTGATATCCGTCAACGGCACCTTTGCCGCCCGCGAGGCGCGCCAGGCTCTGGAGAACAACCTTAACGTCATGCTGTTCTCGGATAACGTCTCACTCGACGACGAGCTGGCGCTCAAGCAGCTGGCCCACGAAAAAGGGCTGTTGATGATGGGGCCGGACTGCGGCACTGCCATCATTAACGGGGCAGGGCTGTGCTTTGCCAACGCGGTGCGTCGCGGAACCATTGGCATCGTCGGCGCGTCGGGCACCGGCAGCCAGGAGCTGAGCGTGCGCATCCACGAATTCGGCGGCGGTATCTCCCAGCTGATCGGCACCGGCGGTCGCGATCTGAGTGAAAAAATCGGCGGTCTGATGATGCTTGATGCCATCGCAATGCTGGAAGCCGACGACGCCACGCAGGTCATCGTTCTGATCTCAAAACCCCCTGCGCCTGCGGTAGCCGAAAAAGTGCTGGCCCGCGCCCGCGCCTGTCGTAAGCCCGTCATCGCCTGTTTCCTCGGCCGCAATGAACCGCCTGCCGATGAAAACGGCCTGCAGTTCGCCCGCGGCACCAAAGACGCGGCGCTGAAAGCCGTTATGCTCACCGGCATTAAACAAGAATCGCTCGATCTGCATCCGCTCAACTGGCCGCTGATCGAAGAGGTGCGTGCCCGCCTGACCCCGCAGCAAAAGTACATTCGCGGCCTGTTCTGCGGCGGCACCCTGTGCGACGAAGCCATGTTCGCGGCGCTGGAAAAATATGACGACGTGTACAGCAACATTCAGCCGGATCCGGCCAAACGTCTGGCGGATATTAACGTCAGCCAGGCGCACACCTTCCTCGACTTTGGTGATGATGATTTCACCAACGGCAAGCCGCACCCGATGATCGACCCGACCAACCGTATCAGCCGCCTGCTGCAGGAGGCGCGCGATCCCGAAGTGGGGGTGATCGTGATGGACTTCGTGCTCGGCTTCGGCGCGCATGACGATCCGGTGGGGGTGATGATCGAGGCGATCAAAGAGGCGCAGGCGATCGCCCGAGCCGACAACCGGCCGCTTGAGATCCTGGGCTACGTGCTCGGCACCGACCAGGATACCCCGTCGTTGACCCAACAGTGCCAGCTGCTGACCGATGCGGGGGTGATCTGGGCCAGCAGCAGTACCAACACCGGATTACTGGCACGTGAATTTGTCTGCAAAGGGGAGAAAGCCTGATGACCACCTTATTTAACCAGCCGCTAAACGTCATTAACGTCGGCATCGCCATGTTCAGCGACGACCTGAAAAAGCAGCATGTCCCGGTCACCCAACTCGACTGGACCCCGCCGGGGCAGGGCAATATGCAGGTGGTCGATGCCCTGGATCAACTGGCAGAGAAAACCCTGGCCGACAAAATTGCCGCCGCCAACAAAATCGCCCTTGAACGCATTATTCAGTCCCACCCGGTGCTGGTGGGGTATGACCAGGCGATCAACGTGGTGCCCGGCATGACCCGCACCACTATCCTGCACGCCGGTCCGCCCGTCTCGTGGGAAAACATGTGCGGGGCGATGAAAGGGGCAGTTACCGGGGCGCTGGTGTTTGAAGGGCTGGCGAAAGATATCGAAGACGCAGAGCGCGTGGCGGCGTCGGGGGAGATCACCTTCTCGCCGTGCCACGAACACGACTGCGTGGGCTCGATGGCGGGCGTCACCTCCGCGTCGATGTTTATGCACATCGTCGAGAACAAAACCTACGGCAACCGCGCCTTCACCAACCTCAGCGAGCAGATGGCGAAGATCCTGCGCATGGGTGCCAACGACCAGAGCGTGATCGACCGCCTGAACTGGATGCGCGACGTGCTCGGCCCGATGCTGCGTGATGCCATGAAGATCATCGGCGAAATCGACCTGCGTTTAATGCTGGCCCAGGCCCTGCACATGGGCGACGAGTGCCACAACCGCAACAACGCCGGCACCACGCTGCTGATTCAGGCGCTGACGCCGGGGCTGATCCAGGCCGGTTATCCGGTGGAACAGCAGCGCGAGGTGTTTGAGTTCGTCGCCAGCAGCGACTACTTCTCCGGCCCGACGTGGATGGCGATGTGCAAAGCCGCGCTGGATGCCGCCCATGGCATCGAGTACAGCACCGTGGTCACCACCATGGCGCGCAACGGCTACGAGTTTGGCCTGCGCATCTCCGGCCTGCCGGGGCAGTGGTTCACCGGCCCGGCGCAGCAGGTGATTGGCCCGATGTTTGCGGGCTACAAACCGGAAGACTCCGGGCTGGATATCGGCGACAGCGCGATCACCGAAACCTACGGCATCGGCGGCTTTGCGATGGCGACGGCCCCGGCGATTGTTGCCCTGGTAGGCGGCACGGTCGAAGAAGCCATCGACTTCTCACGCCAGATGCGTGAGATCACCCTCGGCGAAAACCCGAATGTCACCATCCCGCTGCTCTCGTTTATGGGTATTCCGACGGCGATCGACATCACCCGCGTGGCCGCCAGCGGCATTCTGCCGGTGATCAACACCGCCATCGCCCATAAAGACGCCGGGATCGGCATGATTGGGGCGGGCATCGTTCACCCGCCGTTTAGCTGTTTTGAAAAGGCGCTGTTGACCTTCCGCGATCGCTACATCCTATAAGGTAAGCATCCATGAAAAGCATGAAACTGGAGTGGAAAAGAGGTGACTGGGCGGCGTACTTCGGGTTGATGACCAACAACCTGACGAACCTGCTGACCATGATGGGGCTGCTCATTTTTGTCGTCGGCATCCCGAAAGAGATTGTTTATGGCCGTATTGCGCCAGCCTTCGGGCTGGCGGTACTGGTGGCGAGCGTCTGTTATGCGTGGTTTGGCCTGCAGATGGCGCGCCAGACCGGGCGTAACGACGTGACCGCACTGCCGTCGGGGCCGAGCGCCCCGTCGATTTTCACCGTCACCTTTCTGGTGCTGATGCCGGTCTATCAGCAGACCGGCGATGCCGATTTCGCCATCCAGATCGGCCTGGTGTGGTGCTTCGTGGAGGCGATGATCCTCGCGGGCGGTTCCTTCCTGGGTGAAACCATCCGCAAGATGATCCCCCGTACCGTGCTGTTGTCGTGCTTATCTGGTTTAGGTTTGCTGCTGCTGGCAATGAACCCGATGCTGCAGGCGTTCGAAGCGCCGACCGTGTCGTTCATCGTGCTGCTGCTGATCTTCATCAACTGGTTTGGCAAAAAGCCGATTTTCGCCCGCATCCCCACCGGTTTGCTGCTGCTGATCGCCGGTACGGCGCTGGCGTGGATCTCCGGCCTGCAAAGCCCGGAAGCGATCAAAGCCTCGATGTCCTCCTTCGGCTTTAACCCGCCGGAAGTGCATATCGACAGCTTTATGCAGGGGTTGCCGCACGCGTTGCCGTATCTGGCGTCGGCGGTTCCGCTGGGGCTGGCGAACTACATCTTTGACCTGGAAAACATCGAGAGCGCCCACGCGGCGGGGGATGAGTACCCGACCCGCAAGGTGATGCTGGCCAACGGTCTGGCCTCCATGCTGGGCTGCCTGATGGGTAACCCGTTCCCGGTAACGGTCTACGTCGGCCACGCGGGCTGGAAAGCGATGGGGGCGAGCATCGGTTATACGCTGGCTTCCGGCGTGACCATGTTCATCGTGCCGCTGTTCGGGCTGGGAGCTTTTATGCTCGCCATCATCCCGATGACCGCCATCGTGCCGATTCTGGTCTTTATCGGGGTGGTCACCGCCAACCAGGTGGTGAGGGAAACGCCCAAAGTGGAGGTGCCCGTCATCTTTATCTGTCTGTTCCCGTGGATCGCCAACTGGGCGCTGACCATGATGAACAGCGTGATGGGGGCGGCGGGCACCAACGCGGCGAAAATCGGCACCGACGTGCTGCACAGCAAAGGGATTTACTACGAAGGGCTGATGCACCTCGGCAATGGCGCCCCCCTCGCCAGCATGCTGTGGGGCTGTATCGCCATCTTCGCCATCATCAATAAACCGCTGCGCGGTGCCATCGCTGCCGCCGTCGGTGCGCTGCTGGCCCTGTTCGGGGTGATCCACGCCCCGGTGGTCGGCTTCGCCGAAGGCAGTTCGCTGACCTTCGTGCTGGCCTATCTGATGATGAGCGGCATGTTTGTGGTGAAGCATGTGCTGGATAGCCGGGAAGCGGCGAGCGCGGCGGCACCGGTTTCCGAAGCTTAAAAGCGACCCCTCACCCTAACCCTCTCCCCCTAGGGGAGAGGGAACGATTACACCCTCTCCCCTATGGGGAGAGGGCAGGGGTGAGGGGCCCAGACCGCACCGTTACGAAGGAAAACGTATGAAACAACTCATGGTCGTCGCCATCGGCGGCAACAGCATTATCAAAGATAACGCCAGCCAGTCGATTGAACACCAGGCGCAGGCGGTGAAAGCGGTCGCGGAGTCGGTGCTGGAAATGTTGGCCTCCGACTATGACATCGTGCTTACCCACGGCAACGGTCCCCAGGTGGGGCTGGATCTGCGCCGGGCCGAAATTGCCCACGAGCGGGAAGGGCTGCCGCTCACCCCGCTGGCAAACTGCGTGGCCGATACCCAGGGCGGGATCGGCTACCTGATCCAGCAGGCGCTGAACAACCGCCTCGCCGCCCGTGGCGAGCAAAAGGCGGTGACGGTAGTCACCCAGGTGGAAGTGGATAAAAACGATCCCGGCTTTACCCATCCCACCAAACCCATTGGCGCGTTTTTCAGCGAAGCCCAGCGGGACGCGCTTCAGCAGGCCCATCCCGACTGGCATTTCGTTGAGGATTCGGGCCGCGGATACCGCCGCGTGGTGGCCTCGCCGCAGCCGGTGCGTATCGTCGAAGCCGACGCCATCAAGGCTCTTACGCAAAAAGGCTTTGTGGTGATTGGCGCGGGCGGCGGCGGCATTCCCGTAGTGCGTACCGAACAGGGCGACTACCAGAGCGTGGATGCGGTGATCGACAAAGATCTCTCCACCGCGCTGCTGGCCCGGGAGATCCGCGCCGATGTGCTTGTGATCACCACCGGCGTGGAGAAAGTGTGCATTAACTTCGGCAAACCCAACCAGCAGGCGCTGGAGACGGTGAACGTGGCGCAGATGACGCGCTACATGGAGGAGGGCCACTTCCCGGCAGGCAGCATGTTGCCGAAAATCGTTGCCAGCCTGGCATTCCTGCACCACGGCGGCACGCGGGTAATCATCACCTCGCCGGACTGCCTGCCCGCGGCGCTGCGCGGGGAGACCGGTACCCATATTGTGGCTTAACCCCGGCGGGCTTCAGTCCGCTGCGTGTGTTGATACATAACTCCAGCGCGCTTCAGCTCGCGGCATGCGGGTGATCATCACCTCGCCGGACTGTCTGCCCGCAGCGCTGCGCGGGGAAACAGGTACCCATATTGTGGCTTAACCCCGGCGGGCTTCAGTCCGCTGCGTGTGTTGAGTTTAACTTCGGCGGGCTTCCTGCCCGCTGTGTGTGGTGTGACTCAACTCCGGCGCGCTTCAGCTCGCGGCATGTGTTGTGGTTTAGCCCGGCGGGCTTCAGCCCGCTGTGAGTGTTATGACTTAACTCCGGCGGGCTTCAGCCCGCTGGTTGTGAATAGGTAAGTAAAAGGAAGAGACAATGACAGAGAATAAAAGCCGCCGGGAGTTTCTCAGCCAGAGCGGCAAAATCGCTACTGCTGCCACCGCCTGCGCCCTGTTTGGCGCGACCGGATCCGTCGCGTATGCTGCTGACACAGCGAAACCGATCTGCGAGACGGGCAAACCGATGAACATTACCGCGACACACTACTATCTGGACAACGTGCTGCTGGAGGCCGGGTTTAACTTTGACGGCAACGTGGCCGTCAGCACCCGCACCGAGCTGAAAACGCTGGAGATCAAGGACGGCAAAATCGCCGCGCTGCTGGACAATAACAGCCACGCCGACGCCACGCTGCCGCACTACGATGCTGGCGGCAAGCTGCTGCTACCGGCGATGCGCGACATGCACATCCATCTGGATAAAACCTTCTACGGCGGCCCATGGCGATCGCTTAACCGTCCGGCGGGCACCACTATTCAGGATATGATCCGCCTTGAGCAGAAGCTGCTCCCGGAACTGCAACCCTACACTCAGGAGCGGGCAGAAAAGTTAATCGATCTGATCCAGTCGAAAGGCTCCACCATCGCCCGCAGCCACTGCAATATCGAACCGGTTTCCGGGCTGAAAAACCTGGAAAATTTACAGGCGGTACTTGCCCGGCGTAAACCTGGCTTCGATTGTGAAATTGTCGCCTTCCCGCAGCACGGCCTGTTGCTCTCGAACGCTGAAAAGCTGATGCGCGAAGCGATGCAGGCCGGGGCGCATTACGTCGGCGGGCTGGATCCCACCAGCGTCGATGGCGCGATGGAGAAATCCCTCGACCTCATGTTCCAGATTGCGCTGGATTACGACAAAGGGGTGGATATCCACCTGCACGAAACCAGCCCGGCGGGCGTGGCGGCGGTGAACTACATGGTGCAAACCGTGGAGAAAACCCCCGAGCTGAAGGGCAAGCTGACCATCAGCCACGCCTTTGCGCTGGCAACGATGAACGAGCAGCAGGTGGATGAGATCGCCACCCGCATGGCGGCGCAGCAGGTGACTATCGCCTCCACGGTGCCAATTGGCACCCTGCATATGCCGCTTAAGCAGCTGCGCGATAAAGGCGTATTTGTCATGACCGGCACCGACAGCGTGATCGACCACTGGTCGCCGTATGGCCTCGGCGACATGCTGGAAAAAGCCAACCTCTATGCCCAGCTCTATATCCGCCCGAACGAGCAGACGCTTTCTCGCGCATTAGGGATAGCGACCGGCGACGTGCTGCCGCTGAACGACAACGGCGAGCGGGTATGGCCGAAAGCCCAGGATGCCGCCAGCTTTGTGCTGGTGGATGCCTCCTGTTCCGCCGAAGCGGTGGCGCGCATTTCCCCGCGTACCGCCACCTTCCATAACGGCAACCTCGTCTGGGGCACAGTAGGCTGAGGATCCCCACACAAAAATGGGCACGGTCAGCCCCCACTCCCCTTTGGGGAGTGCGTTGGGGTGAGTGGCGAACATGCCACCTCCCTGTGGGCTAAGCGGTCCCCACAAAAAACTGGCACGGTCAGCTCCCTCTCCCCTTTGGGGAGAGGGTTGGGGTGAGGGGAAACATGCGATCTCCCAGTGGGAGAGGGCAACAGCCCATATTGTCGCTACAGGTGATACCCCGATAATCGCAGCTCCCGGTCAATCCACTCGACAAACTGCTGGATCTTCCAGCTGCGCTCATTCATATGCGGCATCACCAGATGATGCGCGTTAATGGCAATACCCGGCTCGGCGGGAAACACCTCTACCAGCGAGCCGTCGTTCAGGTGGTCGGTGGCCATCATTTTACTTTCCAGAATAAACCCCAGCCCCATGCGGGCAGCTTCAAAGCTCATATAGGAACGGTCGAAGCTCAGGCTGAAGTTGAGCCAGGGCCTGTCGATGTTGTGCCACGCGAACCATTTTTCCCAGTTAACCAGGGTGCTGGTGGAGGAAATCAGCGCCTGTTGCAGGAGATCCTGTGGTGACGCGACCGGGTGCTCGCGCAGATACTCCGGCGAGGCCAGCACCACCAGCGCATCGTTTTTGATGGTCATCACCCGATAGGCGTCCCAGTCCGGGATGCCGTGACGAATATCGATGTCGATGTTATCCCGGGCGAACTGCAGGTTTTCATACGAGCAGGTCAGGTTAACGGTGATATCAGGATAGTGCGCGCGAAACTTGCCCAGACGGCGCAGCAGCCATGTCAGGCCAAAAGTGGGGGAAGAGTGAATGCGCAGCACCGGGTTATCCGCTTCCTTCATCACCTGCTCGGTGGCGCGGCCAATCGCGCTCATGGCCGCCGACACGTCACGGAGGTACTTTTCCCCGGTCTGCGTAAGCAGTACGCCTTTGCCGCTGCGGATGAACAGCTTTTTGCCCAGCCAGGCTTCCAGCGCCGCAATCTGATGGCTCACCGCCGATGGTGTGACGTTAAGTTGCTCGGCCGCCTGGTGAATGCTCAGGGCATTGGCGACCGCCAGGAAAGACTGAATATTTCGCAGCGAGGGTAAGGGTAGCGTCTGGCGATCCTGCGCGGGCATAACCCGTTCTCCTTGAATCTGTTGCGGTAAAAAAACATAGCATTCTGGCCTGGTGCCAGCAATGTTATTCGGGCTGAATGGATTAAACATGATCCCCGCCACATTTTTCTGCGCATTATATCCCGGCCAATTTCCGCGTTATTTTTATGACGTATATCGCGAATCAAATTTATCTCAGCAATAAATGAGTTTTATTGCATGGTGTTTCAAATGCAAGCCGATATATTGACGTTGAACACGAAATTAAAACGACTCACGTTGTTCGAATAATGAGGTAAAACATGTCTCGTATAGAACAAGCTACCCCCTACATAGCGACCAAAAAAACCAATTATCGCTTCGTGGTACTGGCGTTGATATTTATTGTGTATGCCATTAATTATGCAGACAGAACAAATATCGGAGCCGTACTTCCCTTTATCATCGACGAATTCCATATCAATAATTTCGAAGCCGGTGCCATCGCCAGTATGTTTTTTCTGGGCTATGCACTCAGCCAAATCCCGGCGGGCTTTTTTATCGCCAAAAAAGGCATCCGCGGTATGGTGGCGCTCTCCATTTTTGGCTTTTCTGCCTTCACCTGGCTGATGGGTACGGCGACATCGGTACTGGGGCTGAAGTTTATTCGTCTCGGCCTCGGGCTGACGGAAGGGCCATGCCCGGTGGGGCTGGCCTCGACCATCAACAACTGGTTCCCGCCGAAGGAGAAAGCCACCGCCACCGGCGTCTATATCGCCGCAACCATGTTTGCGCCCATTTTTGTTCCGCCGCTGGCGGTCTGGATCGCCATGACCTGGGGCTGGCGCTGGGTCTTTTTCTCCTTCGCCATTCCGGGGCTGGTTATCGCGGTAGTCTGGTATCTGCTGGTACGCACCAAACCCGGTGAAAGCGCCTTTGTCTCCCGGGCCGAGCTGGAAACCATCACCCAAGGGCAAGAGACGGCCACCTCCCGCCGTGAAAATATTGTCATCGCACCGCGCTTTAGCGGGCTTGACCGCCTGATCCGCGTTCGCGACCTCACCCCGGTAAGCACGGTAAAAGGGCTGTTCACCTCGAAGAACATTCTGGGCGACTGCCTGGCCTACTTCATGATGGTGAGCGTACTTTACGGCCTGCTCACCTGGATCCCGCTCTATCTGGTGAAAGAGAAGGGCTTTACCTTCATGAGCATGGGGCTGGTCGCCAGCATGCCGTGCATCGGTGGGTTCATCGGGGCCATCTTCGGCGGCTACGTCTCGGACAAGTTGCTGGGGCGCAGACGCAAGCCGACCATGATGTTTACCGCCATCAGCACCGTGGTGATGATGATCATTATGCTCAATATTCCGCAAAGCACCGTGGCGGTCTGCATCGGCCTCTTTTTTGTCGGTCTCTGTCTGAATATCGGCTGGCCCGCCTTTACGGCCTACGGAATGGCCGTGGCGGACAGTAAAACCTATCCCATTGCCGCGTCGATCATTAATAGTGGCGGCAATCTTGGCGGATTTGTCTCACCGATGCTGGCAGGTTATCTGCTGGATAAAACAGGAAGTTTTAATTCCGTCTTTATTTATTTCGGCATTTGCGCGGCCATCGGTTTATTCGTGATATTCCTGCTGGAAGAGCCGAAATAATAAATTTAATACCCCTCACGATCATGGAGTAAATATATGCTACTGAAAGATAAAGTCGCCGTTATTACCGGCGCGGCCTCCGTACGCGGTTTGGGTTTTGCCACCGCAAAATTATATGTCGAACAGGGGGCACAGGTTGTCATTATTGATTTAAATGCCGACGCCAGCCAGGCGGCTGCGGCGAGCCTGGGAGAAGCCCATCTGGGCCTGGCGGCAAACGTCAGCAACGAGCAGCAGGTTAACGCCGCTATCGAGCAGGTGCTGGGTAAATACGGGCGTATCGATATTCTGGTAAATAACGCCGGGATCACCCAGCCCATCAAGCTGATGGATATTAAGCGCGAAAACTATGACGCGGTACTGGACGTGAGCCTGCGTGGCACCTTGTTGATGTCCCAGGCGGTGATCCCCACCATGCGCGCTCAGCAGTCCGGCAGCATCGTCTGTATCTCCTCTGTGTCGGCCCAGCGCGGCGGCGGCATTTTCGGCGGGCCGCACTACAGCGCGGCAAAAGCGGGCGTGCTGGGGCTGGCAAAAGCCATGGCGCGCGAGCTGGGGCCGGATAATGTGCGCGTGAACTGCATCACTCCGGGACTGATTCAGACCGATATCACCGCGGGCAAACTCTCCGATGAGATGAAAACCGCCATTCTGGCGGGCATCCCGCTGAACCGTCTTGGCGATGCGCAGGATATTGCCCGGGCTGCGCTGTTTCTGGGCAGCGATCTCTCTTCCTACTCCACCGGCATCACGCTCGACGTGAACGGCGGCATGCTGATCCACTAAGGAGACATCAACATGACTGATACGACAGTACAACAGGTCGCCGCTGCCGCCTGGCGCATTCGCCGCTATGCGCTGCGGATGGGGGAAGTGCAGGGACAGGGGTATATCGGCCAGGCGCTGGGCTATGCAGATGTGCTGGCCACCGCCTTTGCCCACGGCATGTCCATCAAACCCGACGAACCCGAATGGGAAGGACGCGACCGCTTTCTGCTCTCCCACGGGCACTACGCCATCGCCTGTTATGCGGCGCTGATCGAGGCGGGGATTATTCCTGAAGAGGAGCTGGAGACCTACGGCTCGGACGACAGCCGTCTGCCGATGTCCGGTATGGCGACCTACACGCCGGGCATGGAGATCTCCGGCGGCTCGCTGGGACAGGGCTTAAGCATCGGCGTGGGCATGGCCCTGGGGCTGAAGCATAAAAAGAGTGCAGCCTGGGTGATCAACTCCATGTCCGACGGCGAGCTGGATGAGGGGTCTACCTGGGAGGCGGCGATGTCTGCCGCTCATTACGGCCTGTCGAACCTGATCGTGCTGGTGGATATCAACCGTCAGCAGGCCGACGGCAACTCGCACAAAATCCTCGGCTTTGAGCCGCTGGAGGATAAGTGGACCTCGTTCGGCTGGTACGTGCAGCGGGTCAACGGTAATGACGTGCCATCTCTGGTCGCGGCCTTTGATAACGCGAAGCGCTACCCGGAGAGCCAGCCGCGCGTCATCCTGTGCGACACCCTGATGGGCAAGGGCGTGCCCTTCCTTGAGCAGCGCGACAAGAACCATTTCATACGCGTGGACGCTGACGAGTGGCAAAAAGCGCTCGCGGTACTGGACGCGAACAAACCGGAAGGAGTGCAATGATGAGCCAGACAAGCGAGAAAAAACCGCGTTTAACCACCTCGGCCATGATCGCCTCTATTGCCGACGAAGGGCAGGAGACCCGCGCCGCGCCGTTTGGCCACGCGCTGGTGAAGCTGGCGGAGCAACGCCCGGAGATCGTCGGCATGACGGCAGATCTGTCGAAGTACACCGATCTGCATATTTTTGCCCAGGCTTACCCGGAGCGCTTCTACCAGATGGGGATGGCAGAACAGCTATTAATGGGCGCCGCAGGCGGGATGGCAAAAGAGGGCTTTATCCCCTTCGCCACCACCTATGCAGTATTTGCTACCCGCCGCGCCTATGACTTTATTCATCAGGTGATCGCTGAAGAGCATCTCAATGTGAAAATCTGCGCAGCGCTGCCGGGGCTGACCACCGGTTACGGCCCGAGCCATCAGGCAACTGAGGATATGGCCATCATGCGCGGCATTCCGGGCATGACCATTATCGACCCCTGCGACGCCATAGATACCGAGCAGGCGGTACCCGCTATTGCGGCGCACAATGGCCCGGTCTATATGCGCCTGCTGCGTGGCAAAGTACCGGTGGTGCTGGATCAGTACAACTACCAGTTCCGCATCGGTAAAGCCGCGCTGCTGGAAGAGGGGAGCGACGTGCTGATTATCGCCTCCGGGTTAATGACCATGCGGGCGCTGGAGGCGGCAAAACAGCTGCGCAAAGATAACATCAGCGTGGCCGTGCTTCACTCGCCGACCATCAAGCCGCTGGACGAAGAGACCATTCTGGCGCAGGCGGCGAAGCCGGGCAGGCTGGTGGTAGTGGCGGAAAACCACAGCAGCGTCGGCGGGCTGTGCGAGGCGGTGGCCTCGCTCCTGATGCGCCATCGCGTGAACGTCGATTTCGATACCGTCGCACTGCCGGATGCTTTCCTCGATGCCGGGGCGCTGCCGACCCTGCACGACCGCTATGGGATCTCCACCGCGGCGATGGTGGAAAAAATTCGCCGCAGGCTGTGACATTAACCGGGGCGAGGCCGACTCGCCCCGATCGCCATTAATATCCCACCTTATACACCCGTCCGCTCTGCACCCCTTCCACGCTGCGGCGATAGGCCTGGGCCACGCTCGCGGCGGGCACGCTTTCAAAGCCGGGGAAAAAGCCGTCGTAGGCTTCGGCGGATTCGGTAAGCACCGTCGGGCTAATCAGGTTGATGCGAATGCCGCGCGGCAGCTCGCAGGCGGCAGCGCGAACAAAGCCTTCCAGCGCCGCATTCACCGTGGTGGCGTTCACGCCCTGGGCAATCGGCTCGTGGGCCACAATCCCGCTAATCAGCGTAATCGAGCCGCCTTCGTTCAGGTAATGCTGGCCGGTCAGCGCCAGGCGCACCTGACCCAGTAACTTGTCCTGCAACCCCTGGTTAAATTCGCTGTCGGTCATGGTCGTAAGCGGGCCAAAGTGCAGCCCGCCGCTGGCGGAGACAATCGCATCCACCGGGCCGATCTTCTCAAACAGCGCCTGCACGCTGGCCTGCGAGGTGATATCCACCTGATGATCGCCTTTCGTGCGGCCCACGCGAATGACGTCGTGACGACGACTTAACTCTTCTGTGACTGCGCGACCAACCGTACCGCTGGCACCAATAATGACGATTTTCATAGCCGACTCCTTATGTTGTGAGCCTTCATTGTTTAGCAAATTAAAAGAGGGATAAACTGGGCTAAAGTTAGATCATTACTAACCAGAGGTTTGCAATATGGATAAGCTTCGCGGAATGGAGACTTTTATCGCGGTGGTGGAGAGCGGCAGCTTTACCGGTGCCGCGGCGCGGCTGGAGATGTCGGCGGTGATGGTCGGGAAGTACATCGCCTGGCTGGAGGCGCAACTTGGCACCCGGCTGCTGGAGCGCAACACCCGCCGCCAGAGTCTGACTGATGCCGGGCGGGTCTGGTTTGAAGAGGCAAAGCGGGTCATCGAGCAGGTCGCCATCGCTGAACGCTCGGTAGAGCGTCTGCGTACCGCCCCGGCGGGCACGCTGCGGGTGACGGCGCCCACCTCGTTCGGCGGGTGCGTGATCGCCCCGCTGACCGCCACCTTTTTGCAGCGCTTCCCGGAGGTGCGCGTCGAGCTGGATCTGACCAACCGGATGGTCGATCTGGTGGAGGAGGGGGTGGACCTGGCGATCCGTATCGGCGACATTCACACCGAGGATCTGGTGGCGAAATACCTTTGCCCGTACCGAATGGTGATCTGCGCCGCACCGGACTATTTAGCCCGTCACGGCACGCCGCAAACGCCGGACGATCTGGTGGATCATCTTTGTCTGTCGCACACGGTGTGGACCGCGCGCAACGAGTGGCGGCTACCGGGCATGGAAGGGGAGGTGCGCTGGAAGCGTGATGCGATCTTGCGCTGTAACGACGGGTACGGGCTGCGAATGGCGGCGATTGCCGGGGCGGGATTACTGTTACAACCGGAGGTGCTGGTGGCGGACGAGCTGGCGAATGGTCGGCTGATTCGGGTACTGGAGAGCTTCACCCCACAACCGAGGCCGGTGCATATGCTGTGGCGTCAGGACTTACGACCGTTACCGAAACTTACCCAATTTATCGCACATATCATGAAACATGCGCAGACTGTCCCCTCTCCCTTTTAGGGAGAGGGTCAGGCTGAGGGTCAGAAGCGATAACCTACGCCCACATTCCAGCCGTTGATGTCGTAATCGTCGCCCAAATCGGCAGTGGTGCCTTCGTAACCGACGTGGATCGCCAGGTCAGGCGTTGCGTTAAACTGCACGCCCGCGCCGTAGGCAAAAGAGGTGGATTTCTCATTGATGCCGTCGCGCTGGGTATAGTAGTCGCCACCGTTCACCCAGGTGGTGTGGCCGTCTGCTTTCACGCGCGCCACACCGCCCAGTGCATACAGGGAAACGAATTCGTTCAGGCGATACGCCGGGCCAGCCATCAAGGAGTAATATTTCACTTCGATATGGTTTTTAACGGAGTCAGAGAAAAGATAATAATGCTCGTCCTGATCGCCGCTCATATAGGTGAATGAGCCCACCAGGCTAACCGGGGAATCCCACTCATAGCGATACTGAACGTTCACGCCGCGGATATTTTTAAAGTCTTCAACGTTACTCTGCGCATAACCCACAGATACGGTCTGATTATCCGCCAGAGCAGCGCCGCTTGCCAGCGTTGCCGCAACCCATACCGCCAGAGCTATTTTTTTCATTTTCCGTAATCCTTGTTGTCGTTTTTTATGTGTAATGCCATATCTCCCCATCCTTCAGGCTGGAGATATTCCACTGCAAATTAAGGCGGTAAAATTGTTGGTTTTTTTACTGGGGGATAAAATAGGGAATAATCTTAAAGGCCGGAATAGTCCTGGCATTAGCCCCCCCTGTATTGGTAGGGGAGCACGTTTACTCATCATAACTGTTGGTCATATTATTCTGAGTGTAATAATCCCGCAGATTAACTAACAGGAGACGTAAAGGGTAACTGGCGAGCATGGATTTACTTTGCATCAGCAGGACCGGCATTAACCAGTAATTGACCGATTCTATTGTGCAGATCCCCTAACTCGCTCATATATTTATCAGGGGATTTCATGTAGTAGGTGAGTAGTGTCTGCTAATCGCCGTATTTAAAATCAATAGTGATTTTGAGCTTTTCAACATCGACTGTTATTTCACAGGCGTGCCAGAATGAGGGCCGTTGTGATGAGACATTTTCCACAATAAATGTCCTCAGCTCAACTAAGAGATCCAGCAAATCAGCATTGGCATGTGCGCCAGCAGTGAACCAGTTTGTCTCTCCTGAGGTGATGTCAACATAATCAAATTCACATTTGCAGTGGTCGCCTTCAGGCGATAGCTCAGCGCGCGCGATGATTTTTGCGGCGTTATCGGGTGCTGCGGCTATTAAGACCGAGCCAATATCATTATAAATAGCCTGGGATTGACGCATCATTTTTCCTGACAGATAAATTAGTTCAAATGAGGCAATTTTTATGCCCGTAATCATCATACACCATTCAGGCTAAAATTTGATAAAAATCGTTGCAAATTATGCTGTTATAATTTTTTCATCAGCGTTGCGTGACACAGGTGATTATGCTCCGTGTACTGAAGATGTAGTGAGTGGTTCCGGTAATCGTACTTTGCCCATCCATTGATCCAGCCAAGGAGCATGTCAACTTTGCCTTCGCCAGACAACGTGGGTTTTCCGAGCAATTTTGTAATGAATGTCCTGTCCATCCCGCCTTTAATTCCTGGGATAAAATTGCCTGTAAAAGGAGAATATCCATCTTCATTGCCAAAATAAAAATGAAGATGACTTAAGCAGTCTTTCCGAAACCCCATCTCGATACCAGAGTGGAAAAATTTATAATACTTCGTTTTCCCATCAGGATCGTTATATTCATCAGCTTCAGTTGATATAACCGGGGATTCACCAATAGCCTGACACAGGTTAATAACTTCAACAGAATCTTCCCTTTTACCAAGGACATCTATAAAACTAGCCCATTCCACTGTCATTTTATAACTCCCATCTGGCGTGTATTTCTCAACAATAATATCTTGTTCGTTAAAGCACAAATTTATAGCAAAAATTCCGCTAACCGAGTGCCAGGCAATTGTTAATTATCATAATAGGGTGTTCCCTGGGCTGTTTATCGGTAATAAAAAAACCAGATGCTCAAACCTGCAGGTAACCCCAGACAGGTTAACTCAAGACATATCCACACATCCTTGAAAGAGAAGGGAAAAGCCTCTTTCACATTCCATGCTAATCCTGCACCGACTAAACGGCCAAGGAGCGTCAGGATGAACACGGCCAGACCTGTCGCGCAGCACAGGTAAACAAGGTTAATAAACGGTTTAGTGCTGTTTCTCATTTTCGAAATTCCCACTTGCGAATGCGGGATTTTTGTTCAGGAAAGAAGGTTAAACAGGTCCCGTCTGAGCTGATCGAATTCATCGTTTTCACCCATCAAAACCTTTCCGTTTCTATACAATACGAGATCGCTTAGTGACCCCATTCCGCTATACGTCTGTCAGCATGCTCCCGGCACAAAGGTCGGGGTTTGTCTATTTATTGAACAAATCAGGATTATACAGTGGTGATGCCTGCATTTTGGGCTTTATTTCATCATGCCAGATGCCAATTGCCCACTGCCGCGATTTCCCGTTAATAATCGGAACCGCCGCAAGATCAGTTTCAAAAGATGTTAATAACTGGCTGTAACAATGCATATAATCTTTTGATGATAAAGCGGAAAAATCTAATGTATCATCGAAGAGGTCATAGGTTTCATAAACTTTTTCCATAACCTCTGTGCTTACTCCGGCAATATAAGGCCGTAAATAAGAAGCGATAAAATCAATCGCGGAAGATCCCAATGAGACACCATCTTGTCCTCCGAAATACAACCATCCAGCCATAATTACCTCATAAGGTTAACAATATTTCCTGATTTTATTGTAACCAAAAAGGTTCATCATTTGGTCCTAATGCATTGTATTGCTCTGATGTTCTATTAACATCATCAATATAATGCGGCGCGTCGGTGAACCCCACTCTTACAGGTATATACTCATTAAAGCTTTGATAGTAAACCTCTGTACATTCTAATGCTTCATCAAAAGCTTTAAAGAATCGCTCAAAGACTGAAAACAAACTCCTTCCTTCAAAATTTAATCGGGAGTGATTTTTATCTATCCCAAATGACGACCACTCAATATTATCAGGTAATATTGCTGAAAATTCATTTTTAATGGAGTCCAGCTCGTTTTTAACTTTGGAAAGATCATCATAAGCTAAAGACCCACGATATAGCTTTTCCATTACCCAGGGATATTTGCTACCGTTGGTGCCGTTTTCTAATAAAGAAAGCACCACATTAAAAAAACCTTTCACATCAGACGCTGGCCCAACTTCTGCAAGAGTCATCGCTGCAAGTATTCCTACATTTTTCATTGTGTTTTAAACCTGATTGAGGAAGGAGCAATTGCACCATTTGATTTTTCTACAACGCCTTTTACAATTTTCATTCTATCTACGGCTGTCACACTCTGCCCACGCATATCAATCACTAATTGCTTTTGCATTCCTTCAGGTAAATTCTTCTGTCGCTAAACAGCCTGTTTTGCAACATTGTTAATCAATCCATTTTTGTTAGTCGTAATATTATAGTTTTTTACTTCAACACTACAAACATATCCTTGGCACCAGTCAGGACGAACTCCGCCTTTCGTACCATAAGGAACCTCTTTGCCGTCTTTGAAGCTGACTTGTTCACGCCATCCGTCACCGAGATCTTTACCTACATCTATTTCTGATTGCCTGCGGCTGGGACGTGAAGCAGCGGCTATCTCATCGTTGGCTTAGACGCTTCAACAACATCACCTTTAGCCAGTGCCTTCTCTGCTACTTTGAGCACGCCTGCAGCAACACGTCCTCCTGGAATTAAGGAAGCGGCTACATTGAGATAATCCAGTGCTGACTGTGCCTCCGCTACACTTTTTATAGTACCCACTACCGGAACAAAATCCGCTCCGAGCGAGGCCATCTCTTTCAGCGCTTCCCGACGCTCAGTGTACATTTTAACCGCGCAGGCTTCGGCGCTCATCCCGCCACAGTTTTCGCGCTTATAGCGTTCATTTTCGGCCTTCACCTGCTCTTCGGCCACTCAGGATGTGCGAGAGATTTAGAGAGTATTTGAGGGGGAGGGCCGAACTACGGCTACACTGAAAGGACAGCTTTGATAAGGTTAATAAACGATTTAGTGCTGTTTTTGATTTGGCTAAATGTTTGAAAAATCTCATAGCCCGATGCAAATGATCGGGCTGTTCTTTACCTGAAACGGGACATTCTGGCGTGCCGACACAGATTTCAGGATTTTTACTTTTTATACTCCACAAACTTTTCTTCTAAATAATTCACCCAGTTCTCCATTAAATGATTCATATTTTCCGTCTGAGAATGCGTGGATGGATCATATCCATCAGAAGGAGGCGTATATTTAACAAAACCCTCTATTTCAGCGGGGTAGTCAAAATCTGCATAAATAATTTCAACTTCAGATAATGGATCTGCAAAACTAGCACGATTGTTCCAAAGCCAGCTTAGAACAATAAATAACCATTTTTGCCTGATCGTCGAGTCATTGTCTTGCTCAAACCCTGTGCACAACTTCTCTAAAAAGAGAGACACCTCATTTGAACTCTCAGGCATAAGGAATGATAATTCAAGTTCAGAATCAGTATAACTTCCCGTTAAGACTATTTGTTCCGCCATCTTTATGGGCACGTCTGATGCAATGAGATTATTTTCATAACCCCACTTCACATCACACCATGAAAGATGAGTATTTTTAACAATAAAATCATAGGGTACCGGATATAACGTCATGTCACTCATCCTTCGGTGGCCGTTGATTAGGAAGACCGGTTATATTACCACCTTCAATAAATCTTTGGTGTGTAACTTTCCCTTGCTTATCATAGATATACTCGTATATACCTTTCTTATCATTAAAGGAACCTTCTGCCTGAAGAAGTTTTCTTTCTACACCACCACCCCCTTTGAGAGTGAAAACTTTCCCTTCCATCAATTGCTCCCGGCTCAGATAACTCGCCCCCGATGAGTTGGGTCAGGTTTTACACCACTACCAATTCTGTCTGCTTTAAGAATTTTATTAACAACCGAAGATTTTAATGCTGTTTCCACCATAGTCGTGGTTTTCACGACAATCTTCTCCGTGAGAACGACGCCGTTTTTCGCCACGCCTGCACCACCAGCAAGCAGTCCAGCTATATCGGTAACCAGCTTGCCACCTTCGACCCCCGCATTAAACGAACCACTGGCGCCAGCTTTCTGATACTCCGCTTCCATATGGTCAATACGATCTATATAGGACTGCTTTATCGCATCTGAAACGTTACCTAACACATCGCCACTGTTAAACAGTGATTTCAGCGCTTCGTAAGTTTGCTGAGGATTTACCCCGACCTTCACGATACCGTCAACGGCATCATACAGTCCTGCCGGCACGCCTGCGATCATCCCTGCTGCAAAGCTGCCATCCTGTCCAAGGTCAATTGCAGTCCATTTAGCCTGTGCGCCTGCCTTACACGCTAAAGTCTGCCATTCAAACGGCCAAGGAGCGTCAGAATGAACACAGCCAGACCTGTCGCGCAGCACAGGTAAACAAGGTTAATAAAAGATTTAGTGCTGTTTTTCATTCTTGAGATTCCCACTTGCAAATGCGGGATTTTTGTTCAGGAAAGAAGGTTAAATAGGTCCCGTCTGATTGCATGCTCCCGGCGTAAGGGCCGGGAGCGTTGATGACTAATCGTCGTATCGGAAGTCTATATTGAGTTTCATTTTTTCAATATCCAGCGTCACTTCACATCCATGCCATGCAGGGCGGCCATTGGACAGATTATTTTCGATATAGTAGTTGCGAAGCTCTACCAGATAACGAAGGATATCTGTATTCGCCCTTCCACCTGCCGTTAACCATTGAATTTCATCAGCAGCATCAAGATAATCATATTCATACTTACAATGATCGTTTTCAGGTGATAACTCTGCACGCATAATGATCTTTTTAGCTTCGTCGGGAGCAATGCTGTATAAAACAGTACCGATATCTTTATAAATCTCTTGATCATTTCTCATTATTTTCCTCCCGGAGTATTAATAAAGTTTTATTCTACTGGGCGCCCGCCATTGATAGAGTATAAAACGTTAAAGCTTTCCGGGCGACCTCCCGTTCCAGAATACACAGGTTCTATCTTAACATTGACCTGCTTACCCTCTTTCAGTGCAGCAGCCCACGTATTTTCCATTTGTTTCCAGACACCCTTATTCAGATTGCCACTCATTGGAACAATATTAAGCTTCTCACCCAAACCTCTAAAAATACTGGCTATGAGGTGACCACCTTCATCCCCTGTAACCCCACATTTACCAGCCTTGCACTGTTGGTAGGTATTACGATCTCTCGTCAATAATGACAGATCGGCTTCAACAGATGCTACCCGTCCATGATTATCGGTCACAAAAGTTTTATCACCATCAATTTATACGTTTTATTTGGCAGAGGATTATTCAGCTGTTTACTCCAGTTTCCCTTACTACCAGATACAGCAACAATTTCATCACTGGCCTTATTGATTAGCGTAGACGCAGTATCAAGATCGCCTTTTGCCAGTGCCTTCTCTGCTGCTTTAAGTACTTTCCCTGCTCCGTCACCTACCCCCGGAATAATCGCTATTACAGCGGCCAGATAATCTACTGCAGATTGCGCTTCCGTAAACCCTTTAATATCTCCGACGATGGGTACAAATTCCACACCAAATAACGCCGCATCCTTCAGCGCTTCCCGACGCTCGGTGTACATTTTAACTGAGCAGGCTTCGGCGCTCATTCCGGCACAGTTTTCGCGCTTATAGCATTCATTTTCGGCCTTCACCTGCTCTTCGGCCACTTACTTTGTAATTTAACCCTGCACCAGCATCGCTGCGATGTTGCCCTCAATTATGTATAGAGGCTATCGTCGTAGGGCGCTTCAGCCAGAATTTTTTGAATGTCAACTCGCGCCTCCGACTCCCAGGCTGGGTTCATATTCGCCATTATTTCAATAAATTTTGGAAAAGCGATGCGCCGTCCATCCCTCCCTTTAACCCTGTGTTCTAACTCATACTGGTAGGCAATCTGATAGGCGAATTCGGACATTATCCAATAAAGCAGCGTATTCAAAGAGTGAGTGACTTTTCGGGAAAACTCATACCCTCTTTCTGAGTAAATATAATTATATGAATCTTTTTCGAATGAAATATAAGGAGTGCCGTCGCCATAGGGAGCAGAACACAGATTCACTGAATGTTTTGGAAAACCTGCTCGTAAAATAATTTCATCAACTTGTTTTTGTATTTCATTAATATTGGCTAGCATATTAGTGAACCTCACTGCACACTATTTCAACGTTAACTGGATGTTGCTACCATCAGGAACATCTCTTATTTGCAATGCAATATGGGCTCTTGCTTTCATTGCTACTGTCGATTTTTCTAAGTAAAGATTATCTGGCTCATATTTGCCACCTACAACAAACGGAATTTTGGGGGCCAGGCGATAGCCCGCAGGTATTGAACCATACTTCTTCTGCCATGCGTTTGCTAGTGGATAGCCTGTTAAGACCTGATAGTCTTCAAGTATGTTTTTACACCATTCATTGATATCAGGCGCAAGGTAATCAAAAGAGCCTGTTTCTGGATCGAACGTGTATATGCCATCTTTTTTTATACAAAATTGGCCGCCAAAAACATCTTCCGCAAAGAAAATGGCGTTACGAGCAAGATCATCGTAACAATCAATCCATAAGCTATTATCATTCCAGTCGATGAGGCCGATCTCTTCCCCGTCTGTCTCAACAGAGAAAACATGTAGAGCTGACTCGAAACCATAAAATCCGTTTCGTTTATTTAATAAATTAATTAAATCCTCAACCAGAGGATAATCATGAAAAGCTGCGGGTACTTTTTGCCCCTTTCCTGAGGAGATATCACTGCTGCAAACGGATAAGAGCTTTTCCCAAAATATAGACATTTTTAGTTCTCATATTTAAAGTCAATGTTAATCCTGAGTGTTTCAACGTTTACCGTTACCTCACAGCCCTGCCAGAACGGCTTTTCGAGTGATTGAACGTTATCAACGAAAAAATTCCTCAGTTCGACCAAAAGATCTAAAAGTCTTGCACTGGCATCCGCTGTTTCAGTAACCCAATGCTGGTTTCCCTGTTTATCAACATAGTCATAAGTAAACTCACCGCAGTCACTTTCAGATTCTAACTTTGCGTTCAGAATGATTTCTACCGCATCCTCAGGCGCGATCGAAAGCAATACCGCACCAATATCATTATAAATGTCCTGGGATTCGCGCATCTTTCCTCCTGTCTTGAACAAAAATCTAAAAAACCACCTGCGAGAGCGGGGGGTCAGGAAAGAAGGTTAAACAGGTCGCGCCGGAGCTGATCGAGTTCATCGTTTTCACTCATCAAAACCTTTCCGTTTCTATATATTACGAGATCGTTTAGAGACCCCATTCCACCATAGAGATTGAGAAAAATGTGTTTGGTATCATCAGAATCAAGCTCATATTTTCTAGCCAGTTTAAAAATACTGGCTGACCATTCGGCATATCCGCCTAATTCTAATAAGGTAGCCATGCGTTGCATTTTATCTACGATTAGAGTCGTTTTCTCGATAGTCATTTTACCGTCTTAATATCCATATTTTCAGAGGTTTTAAGTCCATAACATAGATACTGCAGATTTGTTGCCGCCAATGCAGGTCTGTAAGAACGATTCATTAAATGAGGTTAACGTAAACCCAGCGTATCGGGAAGGGCTTTGACAAAGTCGGACTCATCCCCCCGGTACGCTTTCGCAATTTCTGCAAAGGAATCGATAACGCGAATTTTCTCATCGTCCTTTAATAGCTGAAGCTCGGCGGCTATATGTTCCATCATTTCCACAGCGGCATCTGGATTGAGCGAATTTTCGTCAGTAAATTCAAGGAAAATGGCCATATCGGCAATAACTTTAATTAAATGATGTGATTGAGTCACAGATTCTTTCCCCACAATAAAGTCAATTCGGCGTATCGGAAAGCGTTTTAACAAAGTCATTATAGGCTTCATGAAGATGATAAAAATAAGCATCGGGCTCATCCTTAACAACCTCAAATCGTACTAACAATTTCGTGAATAGCCCTTCGGGAACGGGATAAGGTGTGGCTTCGTTTTTATCACAATAAAAATAAAAAAAAGCCTTTTCAAGTTCCGGGGTAGAAAGTCTTTCCGCCTGGCTATAAAGATACTGATACGCGAAACGCCATTCACTGGACAGTAATAAGTAATCAAGTGCGGCTGATTTTAGTTCATCATTGACCTGGGACAGCTGCAAAAATCTCTGACAATATTTTAGCGCCGCGGGTTGATCTTCCATGAGCAGCATACCCAGATATTCCAGCGTATCATCATTCGGATCGTTAAATGAATTTGATTCGACATAGCCGTTTAACAGGTAGAGATCTAATCCTGTCTGTAGTTGATCAACTGATTTGGTTGCCATTTACAGGCTCCTGTCTTCACCGAAGATAATTGTTTCGTTTCATCTCCCGCCAGCAGGGGCGGGAGATGATTCACATTGCAACCTGTCAAGGTCTTTTACCGGTGATAAAAAAACCAGATGATCAAACCTGCAGGCAGCCCCAGCCAGGTTAACTCAAGACATATCAACACATCTTTGAAAGAGAAGGGGAAATCCTCCTTCACATTCCATGCTAATCCCGCACCGACTAAACGGCCAAGGAGCGTCAGAATGAACACAGCCAGACCTATCGCGCAGCACAGGTAAACAAGGTTAATAAACGATTTAGTGCTGTTTTTCATTCTTACTACCGCTCTCTTTCAGCTTATCTGAAACCATACCCGACATCGCAGAGTCCCCTGCGTTACCCAATATTGAAGGTAAAGGGTGTTGTGGTACAGGTTTGGTTATTGTCCAGACGCCTGTTGGAACCCACTCGTACTGTTTTGATACCGGGTTGAATATTTTATCAAACGGCACTTTGATCATGTTCCCTGTAGCGAAACCTGCAGAAGCACCCGCCTTACTCAGTAAAGCTGCGAGCATAGGATCGTCGCCATTGATTTGAGCTTGATAGTAACCACCTGCTGCGTTCCATGTCACGGTTGGGTTATAACCTTTACCCGCGGTGATCGCCCCGATAACCCCAGATCCAATAAGATCGGCAAGTTTGACTTCACCCATCGTTTTGTACTGAATACCTGCCCCTAAACCGACACCCACGCCCACAGCGATAAGCTGCTCTTTGGTGTTATTTACGGCGTTGGTCAGAATCGCTCGTCCGCCCATGATGATCACCGGCCATGAGGTTGGATCCATCACCACAGACAATACGCGATCCCCTTTGGTGATATTGTCCTGCAGGAATTTCAGGTCCGCGCCATTCAGATAATTCACCAGTGCCGCTGCCGTCGGATCTTTGAGTTTTTCATCCAGGCGGAACTGCCCCGGCTGCGGATCGTTGGCCACGTTGGTAGAGGCCTGGATCAGCTCCTGCCAGGTAACACAGGTCACCCCTCCGCCGGTACAGGCATCCGCAAGCTCTTTGCTCTTCTTATTACTGATTGCCAGATACTTCTCAACCACCTTCATGCAGTCACCGCCGGAGGCTTTACACTCCAGTAGCTCTTTATCTAGCTGACGCGCTTCTGCCGTACTCAAATAGTTATTCTCAACCGTCGTCTTACCCGCCTGCGCTCCCGCCACAGCAGAGGCAGAGCTGTCGCCCACCAGCCCACCGGACAAGCCCGCCGCCAGCGTTGCCAGCGCAGAGACCGTCTGCTTCTGGGTTTCGTCCAACTCGTCGGCAGATTTCCCGTACATCTCGGTGGCGATCATCCCCACCAGCTCGCCCGTGGCGGCTCCGGCGGCTCCCGCCAGCGCGTCCTGACCCTGGGCGGCGGCCAGCGCGGCGTTGACCACCGCGTGGGCCGCGACTTTGCCCGCGTCGTTCAGGCCGCTGTAGTGACCAATCACCTCCGCCACGTACGGCGCAGCACCGCCAGCAAGGGCCGCACTGAGATCGCTCCCGGCCAGCCCCTGAACCGCCGCCGTCGCCGCCTGAATCGCCTGCTGATACTGACCGCCGGTGCCAAAGCCCGAGGCGCTGAGCGCGTCGTTGTAGGCCGTCTGGTAGATCTGGCCGTTGATGTCGCTCAGGGTCGCGGTTTTGCCCGGGTTGGCTTTTTCCCACGCGGCTTTCGCCTCCTGCAGGTCCTGTGCATTGACGTGGTTCAGCTTCTCTTTCGCGGCGTTAGTGGCGCGGATGCTGCCCTCGGTGCGGGCAATATCGGCCACCTGATTACCAATCTCGCCGATCAACTGCGCCTGCTGGAGTCGCTCCTGCTCTTTCTCTTTGTCGAAGATAGGGGAGAGCGTCTGGTTGGCGTGCGCCACGTCGCGGCTAAGCTGATTCACATCCTGAACCTGACGATCCTGGTCGCGAACGATCAGCGTACCGTCCGATACCGCCGCGTGCGTGGTGCTGCTGTCATGCCCGTCGCGGTTCGCGCCCACCAGCAGGCCGTTAGCCATGTTGCCAGCAAACTGGCTGCCGATGCTGCCCCCGGTGCTCATGCCCACGCTCTGGTGTTCCACTTCGAAATCGGCGCGGTTTTCAATATCGCTAAAGCCGATGGTACCGGTATCGAGACGGTTTTTATCGGCGGTTGCCGTCGAGCCAATCACCGCCCCGTTGAGCTGCGTATGCTCGCCCACGGTCACGTCGTAGCCGCCTTTACCGGCGAAGATCCCGGTCTGTTCCACCACCGAGTCGTAGTTGCTGTGCATCTTGTCGCGGCTGACGTTGACGCTGGCCGAGCCGGTCATGGAGCCGATGCTGAAGCTCCCGCCCGCGCTGGCGTTCTGCTGTTTCGAGTCGTAGCGATCGCTGTCCTGCTCGGAGGTGAGCGTCAGGTTGCGGCCAATGTCCGCTTTCACGGTTTCGCCGCTCACCTGCGCCCCGGTCAGGGTGGCGTCACGTCCGGTCAGGAGATTCACCTGGCGGCCCGCGTCCACGGTAGTCTCGCTGTGGGTGGTGCCGTTGCCGCTCTCGTTGCCTTTGCCGCGGTTGACGCTGGCGGAGATGTTAAGGCCAAAGCCGCCGGAGCCCACGCCGATGCCAACCCCGACGCTGCCGCCCTTGCTCTCGTTTTTGCCGTCCAGCAGCTGGGTGTTTTGCGCCGAGCGCAGGTACAGATCGCGGTTGGCGGCAAGGGTGATATCGTTGCCCGCCTTCAGCTGGCTGCCTTCCACGGTCAGATCTCCGTCCGTGCCGCGCGCGCCGCTGCCGGTGGCGATCACGCTGAGATCGCGCCCGGCGTTAAGGGTGCTGCCTTGAGCGGTGTTCTGCTCGCTGTACTGGGTCGATTTCGACGACTGGCTGCCGTAAGAGAGGCTAATACCCACCGTGTTGGTGTTAGAGGCATCCGCGCCCATGGCCTGATCCAACCGTCCGGCCTGCGCGGCCTGTACGCCGGAGAGCGCCGCCTTCACGCCCTGCAATGCCTGCAGGCGGCTGCTGCCGGAGGATTTCGCCTGCTGGGAGGCCTCGACGGCGCTGTTCAGCGCGCTGCCGACGGTGCCGGAGAGCGCCAGCGTAAGCCCGGAGGTTTTCTGCTCCACCTCGTGGGTCTGCTGGCTGCGGTTGTTCACCGCCGTGATATCGACGTTTTTACCGCTGAGGGCCATATCCTGACCGGCCACCAGATCCGAGCCGCTCACCGTCAGGCGATCGCCCGCCCGCAGGCTCAGGTCGCCATTGACGCTGCCCACCGTGCTACCCGCCTGGGTGGCGTCCGCGCCGGTGTCGGTGGTTTTGATGCTCTGGGTGCCGACGCTAAAGCCGATCCCGCCCGAGCTTAACAGCCCCGATTTTTTCTCCTGCTTCTGGTGCAGTTCGTTATTACGTTCGGCCTGGGTCTCGACGCTCAGGTTGTTGCCTGCCAGCAGGGCAACATCGCCCGTACCGGCCACGTTGCTGCCGCGCACGGTGAGATCGTTGCCGGCGGTCAGGTTAACGGTGTCGCCGTTCAGCTCGCTGCTCTGCACCGTCTGGCGGTCAATCTGGTCGCGGGTGGTCGTGGTGGTTTTCGACAGGAAGCCGTTACCGCCCACCACTTTATGCCGTTCGTCCAGATCCTGCGTATTCTCGCCCGCCGTCAGGGTCAGGTTATTCCCGGCGCTGACGTTCAGCGCCTCGCCAGCGGAGAGGGCGGCGGCGCGGGCGTTGAGATCGTTCCCGGCGGCCAGAGTGACGTCACCTTTGCCCGTCACTTCGCTGCCGATGCTATTGGTCTGCCCCTGTTTCAGGCTGTTATCGCCATCCCACACCAGATTATCGCGGCTGGCGGTTTCCACCGTATTCAGGGTCATATCCCGCCCAGCCACCAGCTGCGCTTTGCCGTTCTCGCCGCTGGCGATCACCTGCGCCCCGGTCAGGGTGATATCCCGCCCGGACTGCAACGCCAGCTTGCCGTCGTCGCCCTGGACGTAAATGCCCGAGACGCTGTTGATGGTGGTGCGGGCAAAGCTGTTCTCACCGTTCACGCTGGAGGCGCTGGTGGTGGTACTGGTGAGGGTGATGTCACGTCCGGCGCGGGCCAGCACGCTGCTGTCGCCCACGATGGCGCCGCCAATATTGTTAATATCGGTGCGGGCGTTCAGGTTGACGTCTGCCCCCTGAATGGTGCCGGTCTGGTTGGTGATGTTGTCGGCATCCAGCTGCAACACATTGCGCCCGGCAATCGTCCCGCGGTTAAACAGGTCGCCGTTGAGCTTAATGGAGACGTTGTTCCCGGCAATCAGCGCCCCGGAGCCGTCGATATCCCCCGGTTTTACTTTGGCGTAGACCTGCGGGACCAGTACGTTTTCCATTGAGCCGTTCGGCATCTTCACCTGGGTGTTAACCAGCCAGACGATATCCCCGGTCAGGAGCGCCATCTGCTCCGGCGTCAGCGCCACGCCGAGCTTCAGGTCATACTGCTTGCCGAAGGTAATGCCGCGATCCATCAGCGCTTTGTACTGCTCTTCATCGTTGTTATAGCCGTCGAGATAGCGCTGGCCGGTAATGCCAATCACCTGCTCGCGGATCAGGCGCTGCTCGTAGTAGCCATCCCCCAGCCGCTTAAGGGTATTGTCGCCATCGGCGGTAAAGGCGTCCTGCATGTAGTCGCTGCCGAGCCACTGGCGCTCGTTGGTAAAGCGCGGATCGGTCTCCACCAGATACGGCACCTCCGCCGACGGGTTCACCTTGAACAGGCTGTTGTCCGGCAGGGTGGTATTCGGGCCGATAATGCGGATCGCGCCGTCGGCCGGGGTCACTTCAAACTGCTGCCCGGCAGGCGGGGTCACCGGCTCGCCCGGCGAAACGGTCTGCTGCGGCACAGGTTTCACGCCAGCAGCCTGCCCAATCGCCACGTCCGTTCCCTGCAACACCAGCGGAGTGATACTGAGATTGCTCCCCTCGACGCTGCCGTTGCTGACCAGTTGGCCCGGTTTCAGGGCGATATCCTGGATGGTAGTTGGCGGGGTGTAGGCCGTGCGATCGCGTCCCTGCTCGTCGTCGCCTTTGTGGCGAATACGGTAGTAGTGGGTGACGGTGCCCTCATCGGTGGTGTAACGCTTGCCGGGCACGTCGTCGTTCTGCACGCTGCCCATCTGGTCAATCGCCAGGGTGCCGCCTGCGATCACCTGGCTCTTGTCGTTGAACAGCTTGTCGCCGGTCATCAGCAGGTTGCCGCCAGCGAGGATCTTCGCCGGGTCGCTCTCTTTGATGCGCGTTTCGTCGATCGTGCGGGTGTAGTCGTACTGGTTGAAATTGTCATTGCCGTGGCCGGAACGCTCTGGCGTGTTGAGGTTTTTCAGGCCATCGGAGGAGTTGTCATCCACCCACACGCCTTGCTCAGTCGAACTCCAGCGGTTGGTTGAACCCGTGTGCTGGTAGTCGGTCAGATCGTCCTGCGACACCCGCACCACCTCGGTGGAGAAGTGGTCGTTGATGTTGTTGATCTGCCCGGCGGCAATCGCCATATCCCCGGCGGACTCGATGGTCGAGCTGTGGTTATTAATGGTGCCCGCGCGGCCGGTGACGGCACCGTTGTCGTCCAGCGCGCCGCCGATGGTCATGCTGCCTGCGCTGTAGATCAGGCCGTGGTCGGCGTTGTTCAGCGTCTGCACGCCGAGGTTCACACGCTCGCGCCCGGCCAGCGTCGCCGCAGTGCCGTTTTCGGCGAGGTTGTTGAAGGTATCCACATTTACACCCACCGCGTCGCCGTAGATCCGCCCGGTGCCGATGTTGGTCAGGGTGTCAGCGTTAATGCGGGTGGTGATCCCGTCGATCAGGCCGGTATTGTGTACCGTGCCGGTGGCCGTCAGGGTGGTGCTCCCGGCGTTGATTTCGCCGCTGGCGAGGTTGGTCAGGTTGGCGCTCTGCACATTGAGGGCGCTGCCCGCCATCAGCTGGCCGCTGTTGGTGAGATCCCCGTCGGTAGTGAAGGTCAGGTTGCCGTTGGCGATGGTGGTGCCGGTGTTGTTCACGCCGTTAGCGCTATGGAGATCCATATCCCCCAGCGACAGCAGCTGGCCGCTGGCATCCAGCGACGCCGCGTCTACGTTCAGGGTTTTACCCGCTTTCAGGGTGCCGCCTGCGTTAACCAGATTCAGGCCGCTACCGCTAAGATCCAGGGTGTCACCGGAGGCCAGCGCCCCGGCGCTGTTGTTCAGCACACCGCTGTTATCGATGCTCAGTGTGTTATTCGCCAGGATGCTGCCACGCTGGTTATCCAGGGCACCGGTATTGAGCGCCAGACTCTGGCCCTCCAGCCCCTGGTTTTCACCGAGCGTGTCGCGGTTAATAACGTTCAGGGCATTGAGGGTCACGCTTTTGCCGCTGCGGATCAGCCCGGAGACGTTCTCTACAGTCCCACGAGCGCTGTCGAGGAGCAGATCGCCCACCGACTGGATCTGCCCGCCGCCGTTTTGCAGGTTCTGGCTGTGCAGGGTGGTATCGGCTTCGCCAATCACCCGCCCGCCGCTGCGGTTATCAAGACGGGTGGCTGCAATATCCGCCGCGTCGCTGGCGGCCAGGGTACCCGCCTGGTTATTGAGGCGGTCTGCCGAGAGGTTCAGCGCCCCCAGGCTGTTAAGGGTACCTGCGCTATTATCGATGGCACTTGAGGTGACGTTCACGCCGTCGCCCTGCACCACGCCTTTATTATTGATGAGCTGCGTGGTGGTCAGGGAGAGGCTCTGCGTCGCCGCCAGCTGCCCGGCGGTATTGTTCAGCGTATCGCCGTCAAAGGTGAGGCTGGTACCAGAGAAGGTGGTGCCCTGGCTGTTATCCAGCAGGCCGCCGCTCAGGGTCATGGCCCCGACCGATTTCAGCGCGCCGCCGTTATTGCTGAGACTGTCGAAACCGGCGTTCAACGACCGGTTCGCGCCAATCTGGCCGTCGGTGTTGTCGATAGCACCCGCGTTCAGGCTAAAGTCGCCTTCGCTTGCCAGCAACCCGCTCTGGTTGTTCAGCGCACCTGCGTTCAGGCTGAAGTCGCCGTTGCTCGCCAGGAAGCCGCTCTGGTTGTTGAGCGTGCCGCTCTCAAGGCTCAGGGAACCCTGAGAGAGCAGGGAGCCGGAACGGTTGTCAAACGCGCCGCCGTTCAGGGCCAGGGTTGCGCCATCGGCGACAATCACCCCCTGCTGGTTGTTAAGGCTTCCGGCGCTGATGCGCTGGGTTTTTGCCGCCTCGATGCGGCCTTTGGCGTTGTTCACCGCCTGCTGGCTTTGGATTTCACCCTCGCCCGTCGCGGCAGAGATTAGCCCCTGCTGGTTGTTCACGGCCCCGGCTTCCAGCCGGGTATTGCCCGCCACCGCCACGATCTTCCCTGCGGTGTTGTCGATAGCCCCGGCCTGCAGCCGGGTATCGCCTGCCACCGCCATAATCTGCCCTGCGGTGTTATCGAGGGTGTCAGCCTTGAGCTGCACGCCGTTCGTCGCGCCAATCTGCCCCTGCTGGTTATTGATGTTACCCGGCAGATCGACAGTCAGCGCGTTGCTGCCACGCTGGACGATGTTGCCTTTCTGGTTACTGAGGTCGTGGGCGCTGAGGTTAATCGTCTCCGCGCTCAGCGTGCCCCCGGCGTTGTTAAGTAATTTCCCGGTGCGGACGGTCATTTCGTTGGCGTTGACCTTCGCGCTGGCGGTGTTCACATCCCCCGCGCCGCCGTCCAGCAGGAGGCGTTTGCCCTGGGTCTGGCTGCCGCTGACGTCCACGCCCTGGCCACGGACGCTAAGATCCCCGCCCGCCAGGGTTTGCCCGTGGGCGCTCAGCTGGCCGCTGGTGCTGAGTTCCAGATCGCCCGCGTCGGCGAGCTTGCCGTCGCTTTTCACCCCGGCGGCCAGCACGCTCTGCTGGCTCCCGGTGAAGCTTGCCGCATTGACCCGGACATTGCTGGCGGCAGTGATGACCCCGCTGTTGTTCATGTCGCTGGCGGTTTGCAGGCTGGCGCTATCGCTGGCACGAAGGGTGCCGCTGTTCTCAATGCGTCCGTCGGCGGAGAGGGTCACGGTGCCCGCCTGGGCACCGATGGCCCCGGCGTTACGCACCCCGACGCCGCTCTCGGTGCCGACCATGCGGATCTTACCGGCATACATGCCGCCGAGGCTGGCCACATCCACCGCCAGCTGTGGGCGGGTAGCAGGATCGTCGCTGCCTTTTTCGATAACCTCGTGGGCCGCATCCACCTTGTTGCGCCCGGTGGTGACCTTCAGATCCTTGGCCCACAGCCCGGCGTTAACCTTCACCGAGCGGGCAATGATGTCGGTGTAATCCGCGCCGGAGGTATCCATCCCCGCGCCGTCCACCACTACCTCGCCGCGCTCGACGTTGAAGCCGGTCAGCGCGCCGTCTTTCATCTGCGGCTGGCCGGTGGTGAGGGTAGCGCGGTTGGCGTTAATAAAGCCGCAGCCGCTACAGGTGATGCCCGACGGGTTGGCGATTACCACCTGGGCTTTTTTACCGGCGACTTCGATCATGCCGTTCAGCTTGCTCGGGTCGCGGGAGCTAACCTCGTTGAGGATCACTTTGGCTTCGCCTTTCGCCAGCCACGGGTTGCCCGCCACCATGCCGCCCAGATTAGTCTGCACGTTTTTGTGCGAGTTGTTGAGGATCGCCCCTTTGCTGTCCACGTCGAACTGGGTGTAGTTGTTACGTGATACCCCGGCGCCGGACGGGGTCTGGATGTTGACCTGCGGCGTGCCGTTGGCGCTGTTCACCACCGTCGGCTGCTGATTTTTTGGCGCACCAGCGTCCGCCACGATAGCGGCCTGCGCCGTCTGCACGGCCCCCATCGCCAGCCACAGGCTCAGGCTGATGGCGCTCACCTTGCCGATAAGCTGGCTGTGGGTATGGCCAATGCCGGAAGAACGTGACGAACCGGCGCGGCCGGAGCGGGCGATATCCGCCACCACCATCAGCATGCCGCGCGCTTTGTTGAAGACAATTCGGTACAGGTTCTTATTCATGGTTCGTTCCTTTAAACGCTTCCGGCAGGCTCACGGTGAGCGGGTGATTCTGTTGCCACTCTCTGGCGTGTTGACGGCTGACGTGGCTGCCGTGGAACAGCATCACGCGCTTGCCACGTTCTGCGCCGCGGTGATACAGCGCGCGGCAGACGTGGTCGGGGAAGATATCGCGGCGCATCAGGTTGTACATCGCGGGGGTATGGCCGAAGGGGGCGATCCAGTCGCTGAACCAGATCCGCTCCCCGCTATCCCAGTCCTCTTCTTTCATCTCGATGGCGGGGCGGGTGAGGTAGCGGGCTTCCGCCTCCTCGTTCATGCTGGCCCAGCTGAGGAAAAAGACTGGCCGATCGTTTTCGCTCACCAGCACGTACTGCTGGCGTTTGATGATCGGCAGCAGCAGGGTGGGCAGGGCATGCAGCGGGGCGTCCCGGTGCATCGGGGAGTGCATCCACAGCCAGACGGTGGCCCCCAGCACTTCGGCCTCGCTCTCCTGGCCGCCGAGGATCAGCGGCGCTTTGATATCCAGATGTCCGACGCGCATCACCAGCTCCAGTTGAGGTTAAAGCCGAGCGTGAGATCGCTGGTTTCAAAGCCGTCAGGCTTCGAGAATGGCGTTCCGGCGAACAGGTCATAGCCGGTGTTGAAGGCGTTGCCGCGCAGGCCCGCCACGCCGCCCGCCAGGTGTTTACCCACCTGCAGGTCGGAACTGTAACCGCCCACTTCGCCGTAATCGGCACCCAGATAGAACTCCTGGTTCGGCAGCGGCGTGCGCCAGGCCAGATCGTTACGCACGTACCAGCCGTGGCTGGCACTCAGGGTGCGCTCGCCGTCAAAGCCGCGTACCGTCCAGCGGTTGCCAATGGCGAACTGATCCTGCGGGGTCAGCGGCGTGTTGCTGATCTGGCGCAGGTACTGCACGTTGTAGCGAAAGTTCTGCGTGCCGATGGCAAACGGCAGATCGAGCTGGCCGCTTATCAGGGTAATTTTGCTGAGCGCAGTCGCATCGCCCCAGAACTCTTCCGGCGCAGGCTGTGCGCCGAACCAGCGGGTGCCGCGCTGATAGCTGATGCCCGCATCCAGCGTGGCCTGGCCGATGTAGTGGCGATGATCCAGCCCGATGCGCCAGCCCGCGGTCTGACGGCGCTGGACGCCCACTTCCGTGTCATCGATAAAGTTGCGGGTCTCCCGCGCCAGCACGTCGTAGCTGAAGGTGGTTTTTTGCGAGCCGCTGCGGTGCAGCACGCGGCTGAGCTGGATATCGAGGTTTTTGCTTTTACCGCTGTAGCGATAATCACTGTTCAGCCCGGCCACGGTCTGGTGGTAGTCGTAGTCGCTGCCGGTGACGCCCAGCATCCAGTAGCCAAAGGGCACAGAGTAGTGGGCCGTGTAGTTTTTGCTGCCTTTGCCGCCCTTGTCGTTCAGGTCGTGGCTGGCAGAGACATACAGCAGGTCGCTCAGGGAGAAGGGGTTATCCAGCGACAGCGTGACGCCGCCCTGATAGCGCCCGGTGGTTTCGGTCCCGGCATCGTCCAGCGACAGGCCGATACGCCACATTTTGCTCTGCTTACGGGTGATCACCACGTCGCTCTCGCCCGGGTTCTCTCCCGGCAGCAGCTCCATATTGGCCTCTACCGTCGGCAGACGTTGTAAGTTTTCCAGCCCCTGTTCAATATCGCGCAGATCCAGCAGGTTCCCTTCGTGGGCCGGGAAGGCGCTGTACAGCTGGATATAGTCATCGCTCTCTTTGGTGAGCCGCACATGGCGGATGGTGCCCGGGACAATGGTGAGTTTCAACGTTCCGCTTTTCAGATCCTGCGACGGGGCCAGCACGCGGGTGGTGATCCAGCCGTGGTCAACGAGGCGGTTCTGCATCGTGCTCATCAGCAGATTGATCCCTTTGCCGCCCAGACAGCGCCCCTGCGCCTGGTCCGCAATCCGCTGCAGCGGCACCCAGTGGGGCAGGGCTTGCTGGCCGCTCAGTTCGACGCGGTTGATCGGGAAGCAGGGGGATTCCGTCGGAAACGCAATCTTGCCAAAGCCGGATGACGGCTCAGAAAGGCGCACATCGGGAACAGGCGGGGTTAATTGCTGTTCCAGGGCTCTCTGGCGCTGCTGCTGAATAATAAATTGATTATCTGGCTCCGCTGCCTGGGCAGGGATCATTAAAGACAGGCCAGAGGCTGACGCTATTATTATGGCGATATTGTGTCGGGCTTTCATCGGCGGATCCGTGCTGTGTAAGCAAAAAGAAGACAATGTGAATTTGTGTAAAATTGTTTAAGTATTGCGAGGGGAAGGAAAGGGGGATTAATCCTAAAGCACAGAATTATCCGAGTTTCAGGCTCCTTAATTCTGGTAGGTTTGCGCCGGGAAAGAATATATCGGGGGTTTCACGTGGATTGCGGGAAATATCCACGTGAAACTTAAGTGAAATTAACGCTTATTTCTGAATGCGGTCAACGCGCACAACCGGAGGCGTTGATTTTTTATCCAGGCTGCCGTTAATGCTGATCATATTATCGGGCTGGACGGTGCGGCCATCAAATACGGCCTTAGGAATTACTGTATCAATGGTGCCGGTTTTATCGCGGAATTTAAATTTATCCCCTTCGCCGCCATCAATGAGATTACCCCGTAAGGAGATCGTGGCGCCATCGTGCATCTCTTTGGCCTGCTCCACGGTCATGATTCTGGCGTCTTCCGCCCCGCGATAGCCATCATCCAGGGAGTGTGGCGCTGGAGGAGCAGTATCTTTTTTAAGTCCACCATTATCTTCGGCATACGCCGTTGAGATTAAAAGACAACACAATAAGGGTGCGACGGTTAATTTCATACTGCCTCCTTAGTTTAACTTGCTTGACAGATTAAGCCTGGTTGCTATTTTTTATTTTGCAAACAAGAACACTCCTAATCAAATTTATCTATAAAAATCATCTGGCTGCATAATATTAATTAACGAGACGGTGAGGTGATATATGGCAAAAGTAAAAGAAAGTTCCCCTCCTTTGCCCGGTGTGAAACAAAACCATACCGCTCTGCAGTTTGAATACGATGCCCGCCGCTTCGGTTTTGTGCTGTTATTGTTGATTATTGCCGCTGCGCTGGCAGGCGTTTTTTCAGGCGGTTATTTTAGCGACGTGATAAAAACCAACGCCGCCAAGAGTGTGCAGGTGAAATATCAGCGCTTTGGCCGACTGCAAACGCCCCTTGAGCTAAAAATTACGTTGCCCGGTCAAGGCACTGCGCCGCTGACGTTGCGTGTCGGTGGAGAATATATGGCGCGAACGCAAACCGATAATATCTGGCCGCAGCCTGATGAAATGCACAGCGAGGGTGGGGAGCTGGTGCTGGTTTATCAGGAGGCAAAGTCACGCAAAGATTTTAACGTCTGGATCTATAACACCCCGGATAAACCTGGTAAGACCGTCACCACCGTCACCGTAAATAATCAGCCGGGTCTCTCTTTCTGGCAATTTATCTACCCGTAGGGGACCAGCATGGAAATGATACTCAGGGCGGTGGCGATTTATCTGATTTTGCTGGTGGTGTTTAAAATCGCCGGAAGGCGGGCGCTGCTGCAAATGACCAGCTTTGATTTAATCCTGTTATTGATAATTAGTGAGGCCACGCAGCAGGCGCTGCTAGGGGATGATTTTTCGGTGACCGGTGCCATGCTAACCATTATTACGCTGGTGGTGATTGATATGCTTTTCGGGCTGGCAAAAAAATACATTTCCGGTGCGGAATCCATGTTCGATGGCTCGCCGGTTATTCTGGTGGTGCACGGTGAATTACAACAAGAGAAATTAAAGAAAGTGGATGTCTCCTGCGACGATATTCTGGTATCGGCCCGACAAAATCACGGCATATATCAGCTGGAGAAAATTAAATACGCAATCCTTGAACGTAATGGGCATATATCGATTATTCCCGAAGAGAGTGAATCATGAAAGAAAATATCTGGAACCAGGCCAAAACCACCAAGGAACTCACCCGCCAGGTGTCAACGGTGTTGACCGACTTAGGCTGGCTGCTTACCACGGCAGAGTCCTGTACCGGTGGCAATGTGGCCTCTGCACTCTGTGCAGAAAAGGATACTGCCTCCTTCTTTGGCACCGGCGTGGTGACCTTTAACAATGAAGCTAAACACAAGGTGTTGGGCGTCAGCAATGCCACGCTTGAAAAGTACACCGCCGTAAGTAGCCAGACGGTGGGCGAGATGGCCGAAGGGGCACTCAAGCTGGCCGATGCCGATGTCAGCATCGCTATCAGCGGTTACGCGGGGCCGGATGGCGGGGAGGATGGCACCCCGGCGGGCACCGTCTGGTTTGGCTGGTGCTTTCGCGGCGAAGTGACCACCGCCGTACAGCACTTTACCGGCGAGTGTGAAGACGTGATCGAGAAAGCGGTTCGCTATGCGCTTTCTGAACTGTTGCGGCAGGTGCCGCACTGGAAAAAGCAGTTGCATTAAGGAGAGGCTATGAGTGTGGTGGTAATTACCGGCGCAACGGCTGGGGTAGGGAAAGCAACCGCGCTGCGTTTTGCGGCGGCGGGATACGACGTGGGACTTATCGCCCGCGATGATCATAGTCTTGAGGCCACGCGAGCGGAGGTGGCGAACTATGGCGTCAACTGCCATGCGGTGAGTGTGGATGTGGTTGACGCCACGGCGCTGAGCCAGGCGGCTCAAACCCTGGCCGACCAGTTGGGCGCTATCGACGTGTGGATAAACAACGCCATGTGTACCACCCTGGCGCCGTTTTACAGCATCACCGACGATGAGTTTCGCCGGGTGACGGAGGTGACCTATCTGGGCTGCGTTAACGGCACGCGGGCCGCGATGGAGCAGATGATCCCCCGTGACAGCGGGGTGATTATCCAGGTCGGCTCCGCGCTGGCCTACCGCTCCATTCCACTCCAGTCGGCCTACTGCGGCGCCAAGGCGGCGATCCGCGGCTTTACCGATGCGCTGCGTACCGAGCTGATGCACGAGCGCAGCGGCGTACATCTGGCGATGGTGCAGATGCCGGGGCTGAACACCCCGCAGTTTGACTGGGCGCGGAACAAGTTTGCTTACAGTATGCGCCCGGTTGCGCCGGTCTTTCAGCCGGAGGTCGCCGCCGAGGCCATTTACGGCGTGGCGCAAAAGCCGGTGCGCGAGCTGTGGGTGGGGCGCAGCACCATCGGGGCGATTGTCGGGCAGTTTCTGTTCCCCGGTCTTCTCGACCGGATGATGGTGAAAAATGCCTGGGAAGGGCAGATGGAGGAGGCGCTCAACCCGCCAGACAGACAGGATAATCTCGCCAACCCGGTCGGCGGCGAGCATCGGATACACGGTCATTTTTCACCGGAGGCCAAATCCCGGGCCGCAGCCATCACCTCCGGCGTGCCGGGTAAAGTGCTGGTGGGTACCGCGGTGGTGACCGGGCTGGTACTGATCGGTAAGTTGATAGGGCGGCGGAAGTAGTGTTACAGGCCGGGTAAGCCTGAGCACTACCCGGCGATCCCGGCGAAAGTGCCCCTCAAGGGCAGAAGGATCCCCACAACAATTGTGGCACGGTCGGCTCCCTCTCCTCTTTGGGGAGAGGGTTGGGGTGAGGGGTTCCCTCTCCCTCAAGGGCAGAGGGATCTGCACAACAATAGTGGCACGGTCAGCCCCCTCCCCCCTTTGGGGAGAGGGTTGGGGTGAGGAGTTCCCTCTCCCTCAAGGGCTAAGGGATCCGCACAACAATAGTGGCACGGTCGGCCCCCTCTCCCCTTTGGGGAGAGGGTTGGGGTGAGGGGTTCCCTCTTCCTCAAGAGCAGAGGGATCCGCACAAAAAAGAGCGGCACGGTCGGCCCCCTCTCCTCTTTGGGGAGAGGGTTGGGGTGAGGGGAACATGCGACTCAGGTGGTGGTTCCCTTCACCTTACGTTCTGTACTTGTCTGCCAGCCGCAAGGGAGAGGGGCACTTTCATGTTATTCAGTGATAACCCTCGGTATCCGTGACCTTGCCGCGGAACACGTAGTAGCTCCAGGCGGTGTAGACCAGAATCAGCGGAATAATCAGCAGCGTACCCACCAGCATAAACAGCTGGCTCGACGGCGGGGCGGCCGCGTCCCAGATGGTGATGCCCGGCGGGATAATGTTGGGCCACAGGCTAATGCCCAGCCCGCTGAAGCCGAGGAAAATCAGCCCGAGCGTCAGCAGGAAGGGGCGAGCGTGACTGTGCGGGTTATGGGTGAGCCGCCAGATCAATACCCCGCATACGGCCACCAGTATCGGCACCGGCAGGAAGTAGAAGAAGTTAGGCAGCGAGAACCAGCGGTCGGCCACAAACTGCCAGCCGAGCGGCGTCCAGATGCTGACCACCGCCACGACCGCCAGCAGCGCCAGCAGCACGTGGCGGGTCAGGTCGCGCATATGGCGCTGTAACGCCCCTTCGCTTTTCATGATAAGCCAGGTGGTGCCCAGCAGGGTATAAGCCACCATCAGCCCCAGCCCGCAGAACAGGTTGAACGGCGTCAGCCAGTCCAGCGCGGAACCGGCAAAGCGTCGGCCCTCCACGTCGAAACCGTTAATCATCGCCCCCACCACAATGCCCTGGCTGAAGGTCGCCAGCAGCGAACCGGCGGCGAAGGAGATGTCCCAGAACCCGCGGTGCGACGGCGTGGCTTTAAAACGAAACTCAAAGGCCACGCCGCGGAAGATGAGACCAATCAGCATGGCAGTCAGGGGGATCGTCAGGGCGTCGATAATCACCGCATAGGCCAGCGGGAAGGCACCAAACAGCCCCGCGCCCCCCAACACCAGCCAGGTTTCATTCCCGTCCCACACCGGCGCGACGCTGTTGACCATCACGTCACGCGCCTGCGGATCACGCTCAAAGTAAAAGAGCATGCCGATACCCAAATCGAAACCATCCATGATGATGTACATCAGGGTGGCGAAGACGATGATGGCAAACCAGATCACTGAGATATCGACGCCCATTATGGTTTCTCCTCTTCCGGTACCGGTTCTGCCGCCGAGAGCGGACGCGCGGGTCTGCCGTCGGTATTCAGGGAGAGATTGTCGGTAGGCTGCGGTCCTTTCTTAATTAACCGCACCAGGTAGACATACCCCACGCCGAACACCGAGCAGTAGACGACGAAAAACGCCAGCAGACTGATGCTCATCTGCAAGGTACTGTGCAGCGACACCGCATCAATGGTGCGGAGATAGCCATAGACCACCCACGGCTGACGGCCCACTTCGGTGGTGATCCAGCCCGCAAGGATGGCCACCAGTCCGGCTGGCCCCATGCTCAGGGCAAACCAGTGGAACGGACGGGAGTGATACAGCCGGTGGCGATGGCGCAGCCACAGGCTGACAACGCCCATCAGGATCATCAGCAGCCCGAGGCCGACCATCACGCGGAATGACCAGAAGACGATCAGCGAGTTGGGTCGCTCATCTTTCGGGAAATCTTTCAGCGCCGGGACCTGCTTATCCAGGCTATGGGTCAGGATCAGGCTGCCGAGCGCCGGGATCTCCAGCCCATATTTGGTGCGCTCCTCCTCCATATCCGGCACGCCAAACAGCAGCAGCGGTGTGGCTTCACCCGGTGGGTTCTCCCAGTGGCCCTCTATGGCGGCGATTTTCGCTGGCTGGTGTTCGAGGGTGTTCAGACCGTGCATATCCCCGACGAAGGCCTGAATCGGCGCAACCAGCAGCGCCATCCACAGCGCCATCGAGAACATTTTGCGCACCGCCGGGCTATCGTTACCGCGCAGCAAGTGCCAGGCTCCCGAGGCACCCACAAACAGGGCGCTGCTGAGGAAAGCGGCAATGGACATATGGATCAGGCGGTAGGGGAAGGAGGGGTTAAAGATGATGGCGAACCAGTCTTCGGGGATCACCTGGCCGTTCTCGATGCTGAACCCCTGCGGGGTGTGCATCCAGCTATTGGAGGCGAGGATCCAGAAGGTGGACATCAGGGTGCCCAGCGCCACCATGCAGGTGGCAAAAAAGTGCAGGCCTGGCCCGACTTTGTTCCAGCCAAACAGCATCACGCCGAGGAAACCCGCTTCGAGGAAGAAAGCGGTTAAGACTTCATAGGTGAGCAGCGGGCCGGTGATACTCCCGGCAAACTGGGAGAATCCGCTCCAGTTGGTGCCGAACTGATAGGCCATTACCAGGCCCGAGACCACGCCCATGCCGAAGTTAACGGCGAAGATTTTTAACCAGAAGTGATACAGCGAGCGCCAGACGTCATTTTTCGTCTTCAGCCACATGCCCTCGAGCACCACCAGATAGCTGGCCAGACCGATGGTTAAGGCCGGGAAGATAATGTGAAACGACACTGTGAAGGCGAACTGAAGCCTGGCGAGATGGAACGCATCGAGTTCGAACATCGTACTCTACCCCTGTCAGCGAAATGCCCCGTAAGGAACGGGGCATTGTGGTACAGCATTTTTTCTTCGGTGCAGGGTTACGGTTTTTCTTTACCGGCCCCCAGCTCAGCACCCGTCAATGGATTGGCATCCGGATCTGACTCAGTACGGGCCGCCATTGCTTTCAGCATAGCAGCCTGCTCTTTGGTGAGCTTGACCTGAGCCGTACCATCGCCACCGTCAACGGCGGGTTGCGGATCGGCAACGTACTCGAAGTTTTCGTCGCTGTTCCAGCTGCCGCGAAGATCATCACCTGCAGACATATTGTAGTAGGTGGTTGCATATTGTTCGATTGGCGGCAGTTTCCCCGGTGGGAAATTATTGCGAATCGACTGCAATGCTTTCTCAAACGACAACTGGTGCGCGGCTTCACGGGTCATCAGGAACGCGAGGGCATCTTTTACACCCACATCGTCAGTGACGTTGATCAGGCGTTCATAGATGATCTTGGCGCGCGCTTCGGCTGCGATATTGGAGCGCAGGTCGGCTGTGGCCTCACCGATGGTGTCAATATAGGCCGCAGTCCAGGGTACGCCCGCAGAGTTGGTCAGCGGTGGCCCACCCCCGTACAGCAGGGAGGTGATATGGCTATCGTTACCGTTGGCCGTCAGGGAGCGATACAGTTCCGCTTCACTTTCGGTGCCCTCGGCCAGTTCGCCTTTGGCACCTTTATTCAGCATACCGACCAGCGTACCGATGATTTCAAGGTGGCTCAGCTCTTCGGTAGCGATATCCATCAACATCTCTCTGCGCGCGGGATCGTCGTCCCCCAGCCCCTGCGTGAAGTAACGGCAGGCGGCGGCCAGCTCACCCTGAGGGCCGCCAAACTGTTCGAGCAGCAGGTTCGCGAGGCCGGGATTCGGCTCGGCGACGCGAACGGTGTATTGCAACTGTTTTACGTGTCGGAACATAGGCTCACTCCTGGGTTATTTTTTTGCTTCCACGCCATCAGCATCTGAACGCAGGAGGAATTGCTCGGTGGTATCCGGGATATGCTGGATGAGCCAGTCGGCCATACGCTGTTCTTCCGCAAGGATGGACTCGATAGCAGGCACTGACGCCATGTCCCCGGCTTTCTTCGCCGCGGCCAGCAGGGAGGTATAACAGGCAATTTCAAACTGCTCGAAAACGTAGCCGCTAATAGAGCCTTTCACAATTTCGTCCGACGTGACCATGCCGCCGACAGACTGGCCGAACGCCATCATTTTGCTCATGGAGTCTTTCAACATCGAACGAGAAATATCGTTGCGATCAAGGATCTCTTCCAGCACAGTAATCTGCTGTTTGGTTTCAGTAATATGCTGTTCTATGCGGGCGCGAACATCAGGGTAATTATCGATGCGGCTCGCCATTGATTCGAGCATAGATTCAGCTTGCTTTTCCATGGCGTGAGCATCGCGTAGCCAGTCATGGTAGTGTTCTACGTGATTCATATTTTCTTCCTCGGGTTCGGTTAATTCAGGCTTACTTTTCTGCTTTCTGATTAATATTACCGACGGCCAGATCGGTCAGTTTAAGATCGGTGGATTTCTCTTCTTCCAGCGTCTCGGCTAATAATTTTACCGCCTGGGTATAGCCTAATTGCTCTGCCAGGGTGGCGAGGGTGCCATAGCTGGCAATCTCATAGTGTTCGACTTTCTGCGCTGCCGCGATTAACGCCGCATCACGTACTTCATTTTTTTCTGTGCTTTCAAGGACTTCATTGGCTTCTTCAATCAAGCCTTCCATTGCAACGCACTTCATTCTTTTCAGTTTAATATTGGGCGTTTTCTCCACGAGCTGATCGATACGCTCAATCTGGCCGTGGGTCTCTTCCAGGTGCGCTTTAAACGCAGCGCTTAAATCCGGGCTGGCAGCTTCGCGGGATAATTTCGCCAGAGCACGGGTAAGCTGTTTTTCTGCACTGTAAGTGTCCGATAGCAAGTGAATAAACACATCTTCTATACTTTTCATGTTCATATGCTTTTCTCCAGTGACATAAAAATTCTGCGAGCCCGCGGACCCGCAGATTACCGATTAAAGTGAATAACAGGCTTTAATAATGAGATGAATTAAGAGTTGTCGGATTTGCGTCCGCCACCATGGCTATGCTGACCACCCTTTTTACCTGCTTCAGATGCGCGCTGCGGGTCATTTTTGAAATTACCGCCGCTTTGCTGTCCACCTTTTTTACCTGCTTCAGAGGCCTTTTCACGGTCCTGTGAGAAATTACCTGAACCACCACGTTGCTCTGCCATATTATGTTTCCTCATTTACATCGTTTATGTCAGTAAGATACGTTTTCATTCGTATCCGGTGTCGTTCAGAATTAAATTTAGTCACTATTTTTAAATCGTCAAACCGGAATTTTTCCAATAATTTCCAGTACGCATGATGAGTTGAAGAAAATATCGGCTCGCTTGTTTTTATACTATTTCTCTACAAGGTTATGTTATCAAACGACCTTCCGGGAGGGCGGCTTTGCCTGTTTTTCTGTGTCTCGCTGAAGCGTGCGAGTCCAGACGTGGCGGGGTTCTTTACGTATGTTTACAAAGGTGTTAACGGATCCATAGTGCATAAAAAATTAAAATACGTGGGATTAGTCTTAATTGATTTTTATATTATTCGCAGTATATAAATGCGACTAAAAAATAATCTAGCGAAGCGGGTGAGTATATTATGCATAGATTACAATGATTCATTGGAAAGGGTACTTCTAAAAGAGTAAGCGAAGGGCGAGATTAAATACCCTGATAAAGTATGATGGTGAAGCGGATGCCATAGGCAATACTGAGCCGGAGCGGTGACACGGTGTCATCCAGGTGCTGCAACGGTGAACCATATGATTGATTTCATTTCGGGTATCCTGATCCATACGCCTTTCTGGGTCTATCTCATCCTGCTGTTTCTGCTCAGCCGGGGCATCAAGGCGCGTAAGCCCGCCACGGTGACGCTGGAGAAGCTGGCCATCATCCCGGCTATTTTTCTGATCTGGGATATCTACGATCTGCTGGTTTTCCGCACGCTGACGCTGGCGACCGGCTCCCTGTGGCTGGTGGGGCTACTCAGCGGCGCGGCGATGGGCTATATCCTGATCAAACGCACGGCGATTGCGCGCGCCGCCGCGCCGCGCAGCCTCTATCGTGCAGCAGACTACTCCGCCCTGCCTTTTATGATGCTCGCCTTCGCGGTGAAGTACGTGCTGGGGGTGATGAGCGCCATCGCACCCGAGGTGCTGCAGCGCCCTGGGGTCAGTGCGTTCGTCATCATCACCGGCGGGCTGTTCGCCGGGGTATTTGTCGGCAAGTTTGTGCGCTATGTGCGGGTGTATCTGGCACCCGAGGTGCAGCAGGTGGGGTGAGTTCAGTTGCCGGATAAGCGCCATCATCCGTTCTCCACTTCCCGGACCCTCAGCAGTTTGCCGTCACGCCCGCGTTCTGGGGGGCGTACCCGGTCGCGCACCGGATGGAACGCCTCAGAGTAGCAGGCTACCCGTGAGAGAGATTTTCAGAACGGGCTGGCACTGCGAACAACCATCGGCTCCCCGCTAATGGGATGGACAAAATGCAGCTCGCTGGCGTGCAGCATCAGTCGCGGCGTCTTTTCGGTGCCGGGGGGCAGAAGCCCGCCGTACAGGTCGCAGCCCAGAATGGGGTGGCCCAACTGCTGGCAGTGAATACGCAGCTGGTGGGTGCGCCCGGTCTCCGGGATGAGGACGACCCGCGTCACCGGCACGTTTTCCTGATGATAAAAGCGCTCGATGACCCGATAGCGGGAGCGGGCGGGCTTGCCGCTGGTGGCGCAAATCGACATCAGCGGGAACAGGGCCGGATCTTTGGCAATGGGGGCGTCTATCACCCCGTCGTCATCGGCCAGATGGCCGCAGAGCAGGGCGGTGTAGATCTTGCTGACGCTGCGCTGGCTGAACTGCTGGCAGAGAGCGGCATTGATCGCCTTGTTGCGGGCAATCACCATCAGCCCGGAGGTGCCGAAATCCAGGCGATGCACCAGAGTGCAGCCGGGAAACGTCTGTACCAGCCGGTGATGCACGGAATCGAGGTTTTGCGGATTCTTGCCCGACAGGCTGAGCAGCCCGCTGGGCTTATTAATCAGCACCAGATAATCGTCCTGCCAGAGCGTCTCTATCGGGGTGTGGCACGGCGGGGCAATAAAGGTATCGATAATGGCAGACATCAGGCAGACCGGAGGAAAAAAGAGGAGGGGATGATACCCAATTTGCCGCACGCTGGCGAATGGGCTTGCCGGATGGCGCAGTGCTTACCCGACCTGCGAGGGAGGCAGGCCGGGCATAAGGTTAGTCGCGGACGGTTTCCTTTGCAGGTTCATCCGCCGTTTCAGGCGTTCTGCTGCTGGAGTAGATAAAGAACAGGGCGATCCCCAGGCAGAGGATGGCGCCGAGACGGCTCATCGAGAAGGGAATCGCCGCATTGCCCAGCCAGCCAAAGTTGTCGATCAGCATGCTCATGGTCAGTTGCCCGAAAATCACCGCCACCGTGGCGACCGCCGTACCGATACGCTGCACGGCAAATACCATGATCACGATATAGGGCACCCCGAACATCGCACCCAGCAGCTGCCATTTGGGCACATCCAGCAGGGTGACCGCCTGTTTCGGCTCAAAGAAGAAGATCAGCAGGGCGGTGATCAGCGCGCCGACGGAAAAGGTCAGAAAGGCACTTTTAAAGACCCCAACGCTGCTGCCCAGCTGGCCGTTAATGGCGGCCTGAATGCTCAGGGTGGCTCCCCCGATCACCGCCAGAATAATCATAATTAATGTCATTGTTCTTTTACCCCTGTGCAACCAGTACCAGCGCGGCGATGATGAAGCCCAGCGCGATGATACGTTTACTGTCAATTTTGCGGTGTGGCGTTCCCAGCAGACCATAGTGGTCGATGATCAGGCTCTTAAAGACCTGGCCCGCCAGGATGCCAATCATGGTCATGGCGATACCAATTGCGGGTGTGGCGATGGTCAGGATAATCACGTAGACCGGGCCGAGCACCCCACCCAGCAGCTGCCATGAGGGCTGGGCAAAAAACGACGGGCTGTTGCGCGGGCTGAAAAACAGCATCAGCAAAAACGTCAGGGCGGCACCGACGCCGAACACGCTGAACGTTGCCCACAGATCGCCCACTTCACCGCCGAGTGGCCCCAGCAATCCCGCCTCCACGGACAGCCCCATGCCGCCCGCAATAACGAATAAAATCAATATCAGTTGCATACCACGCCATCTCTCCATTGTTCAGGCCGGGAAGCGTACGCCTGAACATCCGTGAGAAAAATGCCATAATGCAATAAACACCTGTGCAGGAAATGCATCAATGTACGACGCGACAAACATCACGATTCGCTGGCTGCTGATCTTTACGGCGGTCTATGAGACCCAGAATTTTTCGGTGGTGGCACGTCGGGAGGGGATTTCAGCTTCGCAGGTTTCCCGCATCATTCACCAGCTTGAGGATGCGCTCGGCCAGCAGCTTTTCTACCGCAATACGCGGGCCATTATCCCGACTGAGAATGGGCATCTCTTTATTCGTTTTGCACGACAGATGCTTGGCAATCTTGACGATGCGCGCCGGGAACTGGATGAGCGCAAGCGGGAGCCGTCCGGCGTGGTGCGCATTAACGCCCCGGTCTTTTTTGGCCAGCGGCATATCGCCCCCGGCCTCCCCGGCCTGACGGAGCGCTATCCCCGCCTCAGCATTGAGCTGACGCTGACCGATGATTACATCGATCCCCATCGGGATGCCGCCGACGTGATCTTTCGCATCGGCGCACTGACCGACTCCACGTTTCACGCCCGGGTATTGGGCCAGCAGTTTTATCATCTGGCCGCCTCCCCGGCTTATCTGCGTAAATACGGCGCGCCGGAAACGCCGGACGACATTGTGCAGCACAAATGCCTGATCTATCGCGGCTCGTCCGGCCCCAACCGCTGGCTGCTGCGTCGGCCCGGCGAGGCGTGGACCCACTATCCCGTCTCTCCGCTGATGTCCTCCAATAATGCCGAAACCCTGCTTATCGCCGCGCTGGGTGGGATGGGGATAGTGCTGTTCCCGGACTGGCTGCTCGGCGACAGGTTCCACAGCGGTGAGCTGGTGAAACTGCTGCCGGAATGGGAGACCTCCATCAATACCGAGCCACTCAACATAGCGGCGATCTACCCTCATACGCGCCACCCGCCGCTGAACGTGCGGGCGGTGATTGATCACTATGTTGAGGCGTTTGGGTCGCCGCTTTACTGGCAATCAGCAGTGAATGAGCCATTAAAGGAATAAAGCATGTCTGAGCAGAATTTATCCAGAATGGGGACCGCGAAAGTCACGCTTATCCACGATGAAGAAGGGCGTCGGATTATTGAAAAATCCCCCGTCAGCGAGGTGGAGTATGCGTTTTATCACGCCGCTGCGCCGCGGCTGCGTCAGGTGGGCGTTGCTTCTCCCGCACTGCTGTCCGCCGACGCCCCCCGGCGCAGGTTAAGGCTGGAATACATTCCGCACCCGGTGGATCAGGAGGCCGTGGCGGGCGACGAGGTGCTGTCGATGTTGGCCCGCCTGCATGATTATCCGCCGGATCCGTCATGGACCCGTCATCCCCACGGCTGGTCAGCCGCCGCGCTTGAGGCATCCCTCGCGCTGTTGGCCCTGCCGGATCATGCAGCGCAGCAGATGCGCTGTTTTCATCAGCACAGCGAGGCGTTGTTTCGTCATCCGGGCCTGATATCCGGCGACAGTAATGCAGGTAACTGGGGAAGAAGAGACAACGGTGAGTGGGTGCTTTTTGACTGGGAACGGTTTGGTACGGGAAGCCCGGCTATCGATCTGGCCCCCCTGATTAAAGGGATGGGCACCCCTCAGGCATTCAAGGCGATGGCCGATCGTTATCATCTTATTGCCGGTTATCCCTACGGGCGTGACCTGACCAAAGAGATTGCCATTGCGAAAGCATGGATCGTGACGGAGGTGGTTTTACTCCTGCATGCACGGCAGAAAAGCGATTATCCACGTTATCTCAGCTGGTACCGGGAACACCTTCCTGGCTGGTTAGCGAGCACCGTCAACCTTCTTTGAAACCTGCGTGGAGAACCTCAATGCGTCAACTTTCTCTCCTTTTATGTTTGCTGTTACTCACCGGTTGCGTCGTCAACGCCCCGCAAAAAGCGCAGTTTAATGCCGAATATCCGAACCGCCAGGATATTCGGCATCACGCGGTGTACCGCTTTATGACGAAACCGCTCAAGCCGGGCGGGGGTAAAGACTATGGTGCAAACGATCTGGCCGAAACCTTGCGTGCCAGAGCCGACAATGCGGCGATGGTGGAGTTGCGCTTTAACTATCCTGCCAGAAGGTTGCAGGTGAAAACGCTGGATGCGCAAAACAGTACGCTGCGGGAGGTGACTTACGTGCTGCTGGATGAATCGGCGGCAAAACCGTCCGGGAGTGATAGCCGCTACTTCTTCCTGACCAAAGAGGGAGTGCTATTAACGAAGTATAAAAATTGCACCCCGGATATGAGCGTCGGTTGCCGCTGGCATGACCGGATGCTGTTCATTACCCGTAACGGCGATATGGCGGTGCAGTTCGCCAGCGGAACGGCGGGCATGGCGTTTCTGGTGATCCCGTTTTATGGCTCAGAGAAGCATCTGACAATTTATCCGAAGGCTACGGGCGTTTAAGGCGTGTTGCGCGCGCTCCTGGTGCGTGTACGGTTCGGGGTGAGGGCATCAGGCCGCACTGAATCGCCGTGCGGCGGCGAACTCTCTTCGCACGTTCACGGGTGACGCGATTGACAGAGAAGTGCTGAACGTAAGGTGATCGGAACCGCCACCTGAGCCGCATGTTCCCCTCACCCCAACCCTCTCCCCATAGGGGAGAGGGGGCCGATCGTGCCAATCTGAATGCTCTTAACGCAATGAAATAGTCACAATATAATTAATCACTTACAGCGACTCACTGGTCCGGCTGAAAATCGCCGAAGCGTTTCCGGAAGGCCGGGGCGAGGCGCAGGGACGCGCCGAGAGGGCATAGCCTGCATGGATGCAGGCTGGTGCCCGACCCGAAAGCCTGGAGGAATAAGCTGAGGACAAAATTGCCGGGAGCAATTTTGAACAGCGCCTGCGCTGGCCCCGTAGGGGTGAGCCCCAGGGATGGGGCGAATAATCCGCGAAGCGGCGATTTTCTTTGCCGGGAGCCGGGATTGTGAAGGGGGCGGCGGCGAGCCCCCTTCGCACGTTCACGGGTGACACGATTGACAGAGAAGTGCTGAACGTAAGGTAAACGGAACCACCACCTCAGTCGCATGTTTCCCCTCTCCCTCAAGGGAGAGGGAGTCGATCGCGCAACGATCAAACTCATGCATTTCTCTTATTGAACTTAATTAGCCAGCTATAAAACTTTAACTACCTTCAGTCTCTTCCAGGGTTACGCTCATGTTTCTGTCATGGTGGTTAATCGTTCCTGTCGTGGTAGGGATCGCCATACTTTTCATTATGGTGTCCCGGCTCTCTAATGAGGTTGATAAGCTTGAAACCGCGTTACAAGAAAGCAGGGGACAGCTGAAATCCCTCGGTCAGCAGGCTGATGAGTTCAAGCTGGCGAATCTGCGCATGACGGAAAATGTGTTGCGGGTTAAGGCTTGCGCCCAAAGTCTGCAAAACAGCAACGGCGCTGAACAGGAAAGAGTGCTGTATGAAATGACCTGTGCCCTCAATCTGGCCACGAGTCATGTTATGAATCACCCTGATTTTATTGCGCCTCGTGCAGCGCCAGAGACCGCTTTCGCGCAGAAGGTTAACGAATCATTGCCGTTATTGTTTCGGTGAAATAGCGGTGTAGCATCGGTGCAGGCTGCTCCCCCTTACCCCAGCCTTCTCCCGGAAGGGATGAGGGATCCCCACAAAAGACCTGGCACGGTCGGCTCCCTCTCCTCTTTGGGGAGAGGGTTGGGGTGAGGGGAACATGCGGCTCAGGTGGCGGTTCCGTTCACCTCACGTTCTGCGCTTCTCTGTCAGCTGCGTCACCCGTGAACGTGCCAGGGGGGCTCGCCGCCTCCCCCCTGGCTACCCCGGCTCCCGGCAAAGAAAATCGCCGCTTCGCGGTACCCTCAGCTTATTCCTTCAGGCTTTCGGGTCGGGCACCAGCCTGCATCCATGCAGGCTATGCCCTCTCGGCGCGTCCCTGCGCCTCGCCCCGGCCTTCCGGAAACGCTTCGGCGATTTTCAGCCGGACAGGGGAGTCGCTGTAAGTCTTCTAAAATATTGTGATTATTTCATTGCTGTAAGGGCAATAAAATAATGGGGCTTCCTCAGCCCAGAAGGGAGAGGGAGTCGACCGTGCCAATATCAGAAGAAGGAGCCGATCGTGCCGATATCTCCTCTCCCTCCAGGGAGAGGAAGAAATTCTACCGCTCCCGCAGCGCCTCTTTCGCCCGGTTAAACGGCTTGATCATATAGTCCATCACCGATTTCTCGCCGGTCTTGATATCCACCGTGGCAATCATCCCCGGCACAATCGAGAAGTGTCTGCCCGCTTTGTTGACCAGGTAATCCTGGCTGGTGCGGATAAACACCCGGTAATAGAACACCTCCGGTTTGGCTTCATCCTGGATGGTGTCCGGCGAGATGGTCTCCACCACGCCGTCCAGCCCGCCGTAGATGGCGTAATCGTAAGCGGTGATCTTCACCAGCGCCTTCTGGCCAGGGTGGATAAAGGCGATATCCCGGGGCGACAGGCGGGTTTCAATCAGCAGGTGATCGTCCACCGGCACAATTTCCATCATCTCGCCGTTCGGCGGGATAACGCCGCCGATGGTGGTGACCTTAATGTTCTTCACGATGCCGCGCACCGGGGAGGTCATCGTCAGACGGGTGACCGAGTCCTCACGCCCCTTCAGCACCGCAGAGAGCATATCCACTTCCGCGTTGGATTTGGACAACGCCTCCCGCGCCTGGACGTAATACTGCGAACGCAGGTCGGTCAGCTTCAGCTCCAGGTCGCTCTTCTGGCGCTGCAAGCGCAGGGCTTCGACGTGGCTGGCGGCACCGGTTTTCACCAGCCGCTGGGTGATCCCAAGCTCCGTGTTGACCAGTTCCAGCGCCTGGCGCAGCTCGCGCCGGGAGTCTTCCAGCTGCTCGCGGCGGGAGTTGTAGAGCCGGGTTTCAGCGGCGATCAGATCGGTCCATTTCGCCAGCTCAGGGGGGAATACCAGCGGCTGATCGTTCACCTCTGCATGCAGACGGGCGCTGGAGGCGAGCGACGCGCGGTAGCGGGCAGCGCTCTCACCCACGTTGGATTCAGAGCGGGTCGGGTCGAGACGCGCCAGCACCTGCCCGGCCTGCACCTGGTCCCCCTCGTGGACCTTGAGTTCTGCCAGGATCCCGCCGTCGAGCGACTGTAATACCTGCTCGCGGGAGCTGGGGATCACCTTCCCGGTGCCGGTGGAAACCTCATCCAGAATGCTGTACCACGCCCACACCCCGGCGACGACAAACAGCAGCAGGCTGATTAACACAATGCTTCTGGCCCCGGTATAACCGCTCTCGGAGCCGAGGGCGTTATCCAGGTCGTCCATCGCGGCGGCATCATGCTGATTGATTTTCATTTTTCCACTCCCGGCCATTCGCCTGCTGTTGCTGCTGCATCCGGCTGTTGCTCAGCGCCTGGGCTTTCGGCGCATCCATCACCAGCATTCCCTCTTTTAACACCACCACGCGCTCAACCAGCTCCAGCATCGGCACGCGGTGGGTGGCGACGATCAGGGTGCGGTTGCCCAGCCACTGGCTCAGGCGCTGGATAAACTCGCGTTCGGTGTGTTCATCCAGCGAGGCGGTAGGTTCGTCCAGCAGGACGATGTTGGGATCGCGCAGGAACATACGCGCCAGCAAAATCGACTGGCGCTGGCCGCCGGATAGCCCGACACCGTTCTCCATAATCTGATGGTCCAGCCCTTTCGCCAGCTTCTGCACGAAGGCGGCCGCGCCGCACATCTCCAGCACGGCAAAAATCTCGTCGTCGGTGGCGCGCGGCATCCCGAGCGTAATGTTCTCCCGCAGGGTGCCGTAAAACAGCCGCGCGTTCTGGCTCATCAGGCCGACGTTGCGGCGCACGTCCGCCATGTCGAGATGGGGCAGGCTGAGGTTGTCGAGCCGCAGCTCGCCGCCCACCAGATCCATGCTGCCTACCATCGCCTGCAACAGAGTTGATTTGCCCGCGCCGTTACGGCCGAGGATCGCCACGTGCTCGCCGGGTTTGATCTCCAGCCGGTTGATGCGCAGCGCCGGGTTCTGCACGTCGCCGCCGTAGGCAAACTGCGCCTGCTCGAACAGGTAGTGACCGCGCAGCACGTCCTGGCGGATCGGCGTCTCTTCGCGTTGGTTCTCGGTGGGGAGCTGCATAATGTTGTCCAGCCCCTCTTTAGCCGCTTTGACCTGTTGCCAGCGGGCCAGCACACCGCACAGGGTTGCCATCGGCGCAATCATCCGCGAGGCCAGCATTGACGCCGCCACCACTGCACCGGTGGTCATTTCCCCTTCGATCACCATCGGGGCACCCACCACAATCACTGCGGTGTAGACCAGGCTCTGAATGGTCATCCCCCAGCTGATCAGGCCCTGGGTCAGCTCGCGGGTCTTCAGGCCGGACTCGGCGGTGATCTGAACGTAGCTATTCCACTGTTGCAGGAAGCGGTTCTCGGCCTGCATCAGCTTGATGTCCTCCAGCCCCTGCACGCTCTCCACCAGTACGGCGTTGCGCAGGGTGGATTCATGGGCTGCCTGCTTCGCCAGCGATGCCAGCTTTTTCTGCAGCAGCAGGCCCGGCAGCACCATCAGCACCGCCGCCACCGGGGCGATCCACGCCAGCTGAGGGGCAATGATGGCCAGCACCCCGACAAACAGGAAGAAGAAGGGCAGGTCAACGATGGTGGAGATGGTGGATGAGGTCACCATCTCGCGGATCTGCTCCAGCTCGCGCAGCTGAGAGATAAAGCTGCCGGTGGAGCGGGGCACCGCGCTGTTGCGCAGTCGCAGGGCGTGGCCGAACACCCGGTCCGAGACGCGCAGGTCGGCCCGTTTCCCCAGCAGATCCATAATGTGGCTGCGGGCGAGACGCAGAATAAAGCCGAACAGGGTGGCAATCAGCACCCCGATGGTCAGCACGTACAGGGTGGGGTAGGACTGGGCGGGGATCACCCGGTCATAGACCTGCATCGAGAACAAAATCCCGGCCAGCGACAGCAGGTTGATGAACAGCGCCGCCAGCATCACGTAGGTGTAGGGGCGCAGGTCGCGCATCACCAGCCGGTAGAGCCAGTCCGGGCGGTATTTTGAGATATAGGCATCCACGCGGCTGTCTTTTAACGCCGCCAGCGGACGCAGGGCCACCACCTGATGAATGGCGGGTAACATCTTCGCCAGCGAGATGCGGTTGGTCTGCGCCTTGCCGTCGAAGAAGCAGACGTCCAGCATATCTTCGCCGTCGAAGTGCTCGATCACGCCGATCTTGCCGTCATTAAGCTCGACCACCACCGGCAACCGCCAGCTGTTGATCGACTCCTGGCCGTTGTTCAGCAGCTTAAAAGAGAGCCCCGCCTCGCGGGCCAGTCCGGTCAGGGCCGGGGTTTTACTCTTTCCCTGTAGCCAGGGTGCGCCCGCCACCAGCGCCCCGGGAGAACAGGCCACCCGGTAGCGGGTGGCGACATAGCCAAACGCCTGCGCCCAGTGTTCCAGCGCCTCCTGCGTCAGCGGGGCCTCGTGAAGAATATCGTCTTGCTTCATGGCTGGATCTCCACTGACTGAATCGTGTGGTTTTCAAGGTCGAAGGCATTGCGCATCCGTCCGGTGTTATACAGGCAGTTGATCTGCAGCTGATGCAGTTGTCCGGCGGTTTGCCACTGGGTGAAGCGGGCCTGGTAGACCTCCTGCTCGGCGTTCAGTACGTCCAGCAACGGGCGGGAGCCGAGATCCAGATACTGCTGCTGATAGAGTTCGCGGGTGCGCTGGCTGAGGGTCTCCTGGCGGGACTGGATCTGCAGAGTGCTCATCAGGCTCATCACCTGGCTGCGGGACTCCTGCAATTTTTGCCGCACGTCCAGCCGGGTGCGCTGCACGTTGGACTGCGCCGCCTCCACCGCATGGCTGGCGGCGTTACGCCGCGCGTTCAGGCCGCCACCCTGGTAGATGGGCATCTCGACGTTAACCGACACGTTGTACTGGGTTTTATCCAGCGTATCGTGGCCGGGATAGCGATTGTTAATGTAGTGGCGCACCTCCGGCTCCAGCGAAATGGTCGGGGTCATCTGGGCGTTGGCGTAATCCAGATTGGCCTGGGCGACGTTGGCCTGCGCCCAGGAGGAGAGCACCGCTGGCACCAGCCGGTCATCCGGCTCCTTGATGTCGCAGCTGCGGGCCAGTTTCTCCGGGAAAGTGTTGCTGACCGCGTTGAGGTTGCTCCAGCCAAGATTGCTCATCAGCGTGGCGCGGGCGCTGTCGAGATTAGCCTGATACTGCATCAGCTGCGATCGTGCCCCTTCGATACGGGCGTCGGTCTGTACCACATCGGAAAGCGAGGTGGCCCCTTCGTCATTACGCTGGCGCGTCAGTTTGCCGATGCTGCCCAGCGCCTCAAGCTGCTCTTCGGCGGTATCCACCATCTGCTGCCACATCTGCACCTGCACCAGCGCGGTGGCGGTATCCCGGGCGATGGTATCAATGCTCAGCAGCACATTGGCTTGCTGCGCCACCACACCCGCGTCTTCGGCGCGCACCTGGCTGGCAACCTTGCCAAAGTCATAGAGCATCTGGGAGAGGGAGAGCACCACGGAAGGGGTAAAACCGGTATCGCTGGAGTTGTTACTGTAGCCGTTGTTAATACCGGCGCTGATCTGCGGGTAGTACTTCGATTTGGCAACATCTACCTGTTGTATCTGTTCGTAGAGTTTACCCACCGCTTCGCGAATGGTGGGGTGCCAGTTAACGGCACGTGTCACCGCATCGCCCAGGGTTAAGGTGCCGGGCGCGGCCTGGCTTGTCGGCAATGCAACCCGTCCATTCAGAGAGGGCAGCTCCTGATTTTCATTTAATTGCCCAAAACTAATGACCGCAGGGGAGTCGGCGGCCAGGACCTGCCCGGACAACAGGCAGCACCCCAGCCACCAGCAAGGTACTTTGTTCATGGCATTATCCCTAAAAAACTGAACAACTTTATAATGTTAAGCCCGGGCGACGTGCGCCCGGGTCTTGTTATTAGCCTTAGCTGGTGATGATGTGTTGTTGGTTAACCAGTTCCTCGTAAGTTGTCTGAACGTTATCCAATGTTACCAGTGTAGTATTGGTGTAAATATTTGCCGCTCCGTCTCGGTCGACAGAGATCACGGTATTGCCATTGCTGTTGGTAACGTGCAGATAGTTACCCAGCGTTGCGCTTTGACCGTTCCAGCCCACCAGCAGATCGCTGATGTCGATCTTGTCTCCCTGCGCCAGCGAGAAGTTGGTCCAGTGGTCATTGCCCCCGTTGCCCGCCGTGCCGTTACCTGCCGTGTTGTTCAACACCTCGTAAATCAGCGTGTCGCCATAGGCGCTACCGGTGAAGGTATCGTTATGCTCGGAGCTGACGAACTTCGGTGCCATATCAATGGTCAGGGTCGCGGTATCGGAGGTGCCGTTATCGCCGGTCAGTTTGTAGGTAAAGGTCTCCTTCGTGGTCATCGAGGCCAGCGAGACGCCGCTGTTCAGGGTGTAGGTGTAATGCCCGTCCACGCCGATGGTCAGCACCCCGTAATGCCCCTGAACCGTGGCGGTCGCCGTGGCGGTGGTGTACGGATCCAGCGTAGTGACGGTGCCGGTATAGCTGGTGATGCTCAGACGGCTGTCCACCGAATGGAGCTGATCCAGCACGCCGCCCGAATCCGAACCGTCAAAGATATTGCCGGTGACGGTGTGGCCCGCCGTGGTCAGCTCATTGTTCAGGAACACCGTTGTCCCGGTGACGTACGGCGTGATGGAGATGGCGCCTACCCCCAGCGGCCCCATGGAGCCGGTAAAGCTCAGGGTGTAAGTCCCCGCGTCCAGATCCAGACCCGCGACGTTGATGGTGGCAACGCCACCCAGCAGCAGACCGCCATTGAAGGAGCCGCTTCTGGAAACCCCCGCCCCGGTAATGGTCCAGTTCACGTTCAGGCCGCCCAGCGTCAACAGTGAGGCGACGTTGAAGTGGAGCACGACGTCATGCAGGGCGGTGTTGGCCGCCACCACAAACTCGCCGCTGCCTCTGCCCGTGGTAGGGGCCAGCAGGGCGGCGTTCCAGGTCGCGTTACCCACCGTATCATCCCGATAGGCCGCCACAGGGTGGGTCGCATCCACGCTCAGCGTATCGCTGACGTCGTTGACCGCATCCAGCGCCACCGGCGTTGGGGTGATGTTCAGCGAGGCGGTGTCCTTATCGCCATTCGGTGCCGTCACGGTATAGACGAAGGTGTCCGGCGTGCTGATCAGGTCGGCCCCCACCCCGGCCCGCAGGGTATAGGTGTATTTGCCCTGCGCGTCGATCAGCAGGGTGCCGTACTGCCCCTCAATGCGGGTGGTGCCCGTGGCGTTCACGTCAACGCCGTTCACCTGGGTGACGAAGGTGCCTGCTGGCACAATGTCACTCTGCAGCACGTCGCCGGTCGTCGCGGCGGTGGTGCTGGTGACGGCATAAACATGATCTTCCAGGATGTTGATCTGGTAGCCGGTCAGGGCGGTGATCCCTGAGACGGTGTTCATCAGGAAGATGTATTCCCCTGCCGGCAGGGTCAGCGTCAGCGGCGCTGAGGTGCCGCCCAGCAGCGGCGCACGCAGCCAGCCTGACTCGGTGCGCATCCGCTCATAGCTCTGGGTCGCCGGGTTGAACTTGTAGATATAGAGGTCAAACACCGACGCCAGGGCAACCCCGCCAACAGACCCCTGAATGGTCATGGTGCGGGTGGTGCCTTCCTGCACGCTGTACTTCATCGTCTCGCTGCGATCGTCCAGCAGGTTGAGATTCAGCACGTTACCCAGGTTGACGCCCACCACGGTAAAGCCGCTCTGGCTCGATGGCCCGTAGTCGATAGCCTGCACCTGGGTGTTGAAGGTCAGGGAGGCGGTATCGTCCACTGCCGTCACGCTGTTGCGCACCGTGTTTTCACCCAGGGTGATCACCAGACGGGCGTCGTCCGTGGCCCCTTTGCCGGCGATGTTGTAGGTGAAGGTATCGGTCCGGCCCAGCACCGAGGCGCTGGTGTTGGTCAGGGTGTAGGTATAGCTCCCGTCAGTATGCAGGGTCAGGGTGCCGTACAGCCCGTTGATGGTGGTGCCCGCCGCACCCGCTGCCACGTTGACGGTGACGCCGTTGGCGTTGGTCACGCTGGTGACCACCGTGCCGTTCGGGGCGCTGTCGCTGCCGCTCACCGGATCCACATCGGTGATGACGTTGCCGTTTTGCACCAGCGTGCCGGTCAGGGTGCCCGCGGTGGTTTGCGTGACGTCCACATCAAGGCTGGTGTACGACCCGGTCGCCAGCAGGTTGGAGTTGTAGCTCAGCACGCGATACTGCCCGCCCGGCAGGCCGGTCAGGTTCAGCGTCACGCCGCTGGCCCCGAGGGTCAACAGGTTAGCGAACTGCGGCAGGCCGGTATCCACTTCTGTGGTCCAGGTGGTGCCGTTCCAGCGCTGAACGATGATCTCCAGGGTGTTGAGCAGGGAGAGGACAATGCCGGTGGCGCTGGCGTTGATCTCCATATCCGCGCTACCGCCGGTCGGTACGCTGAAGGTCACCTGGGCCGAGTTTTCCCCCAGCAGCGACAGCACGTTGCCGACGCCGCCCACCAGCTGGACGCCATAGTCACTGTACTGGGCAGTGCTGACGGTGGCGTTGGTGGTCAGGGCCAGCCCCACCACGTTGTCACTGGCCGACAGCGGCAGGTTTGGCGCAATCACCGTGCCGGTGACGGAGGTATTACCCGCCGCATCGGTGGCCGACAGGGTGATCCGCTCCCCTTCGGACTGCTTATCGGTGAAGGTGTAGCTCCAGTTGCCCTGCGCGTTGGCGGTGGTGGTCACCACGCTGTTATCGCTCAGCAGCAGGGTGATGGTGCTGCCCGCTTCGGCAGTACCGCTCAGGACGCTGCCGTCGGCGTTGAAGGTCCCCTGCGGGGTGCCTGGCGCAACGGTATCCACCACAATCGAACTCAGCGGCGTCACGGCGCTGGTGCCCGCCGCATTGCCTGCGGTGGCGGTAAAGGCGTGAGGACCATTACTCAGCGGCACGGTTGGGGTCCAGGTCCAGACCCCCGCGCTGTTGGTGATCACCGTGGCTAACAACACGTTGTTGTCATACAGGGTGATGGTGGAGGACGGCTGCGCGGTCCCGGTCAGGGTTGGGGTGGTATCGTCCGTGCTCTGCCCGTTCAGCAGGTTGCCGATGATGCTGCCCACGTTGTCGTTCACGCTGGTGATGGCCGGTGGGTTTGGCACCTGCGAGTATGGCATCCGCAGATCCACCGTCAGCCCGGCGTTACCGGCCCGGTCGGTGGCAAAGACGTGCAGCAGTTCGGCGTTAACCTGTGGCGTGGTGAGCGTGATGCTGAACTTCCCGGTGGCGTCAGCGACGCCGGTGCCCAGCACCGTCACGTTGTCAGTGCCGAGAATGGTCACGGTACTGCCCGCCTCGGCGGTGCCGTTAACCTGGCCGCCGCTGTTAAGCACGGTGAAGCCGCCCGGCGCGCCCGGCGCTACGGTATCGACGGTGATGGAGGTCACCGGCGATGCCGCGCTGAGGTTGCCCGCCGCATCGGTGGCGGTAGCGGTGAAGTTATGCACCCCGTCGGTGAGGGTGGTGGTGGTCTGCGCCAGCGTCCACTGGCCCTGGGCATTCGCCGTGACCTCGCCCACCAGAGTGGTGCCGTCGTAGATGCGAACGGTTGCACCGGCTTCGGCTGTGCCGTTGAGGGTCGGACGGTTGTCGTTAGTCGGATTACCGTTGAGTACCGGACCCTGAATCGAGCCGACGTCATCCACCACCGAGGTGATGACAGGCGCGCCCGGGGCGGTAGCATCGAGGTTAAGGTTAAAGCCAGCGGTTGGCAGGCTCACGTTGCCCACCGCATCGGTGGCGGTCACCGTCAGGGTGTGCTGTCCGTCTGCCAGCGGCGTCGTTGGGGTAAAGCTCCAGGCGTTGTTAGCGTCGGCCACCACGCTGCCCAGCAGCCGATCGCCGTCGTAGACGTTCACCGTAGCGCCAGCTTCCGCCGTGCCGTTCAGGGTCGGTCTGGCATCATTGGTCAACTGACCGCTGGTGAGCGACACCTGGGTGCCGACATCATCCACCACCGAGACCAGAACCGGTACTGCTGGCGGCTGGGTATCTACCGTCAGGCTGAAGGTCGCAGAAGGATCGCTGCTGTTGCCTGCCGCATCCGTCGCCACCGCCGTGAAGTTGTGCTGGGCGTTGGTGAGCGGCGTGGTCAGCGGGATCGTCCAGTTGCCGTTGGCATCGGCAGTGGCGGTACCCAGCAGGGCCTGGCCTTCAAAGATCTGCACCCGGGCATTCGGTTCGCTGGTACCGGAGAGCACCGGCAGGGTGTCGTCGGTGCGCTGACCGCTGGTGAGCGCACCCGTAACTGAACCGACATCATCCTGAGCCAGGGCGATGACCGGCGCGACCGGTTTAAGGGTATCCACAATCACCGTGAAGCCTGCCGAGACCTCACTGAGGTTGCCTGCCGCATCGACGGCAGTGGCGGTGAAGGTGTGGCTGCCATTGTCCAGTGCGTTTTCGGGTGTGAAGGTCCAGTCGCCTGCGGCGGTGGCCTGCACGGTGCCGAGGGAGACGCCATTGTTATAGACAGTCACCGTGGCGTTAGCGGCGGCTCTGCCCGACAGGGTTGGAGTGGCATCGTCGGTGACCTGACCGGAGGTGGTGAGTGGGGTCTGGATCGGGCCAACGTTGTCGGCGGCCGCGACAATGGTCGGTGCCGCGGGTGCCAGCGTATCCACCGTCAGGGTAAAGGCACCGCTGACAGGACCGGTATTCCCGGCGGGATCGGTGGCCGTCAGGGTCACGCTGTGCAGCCCGTCTTCGATGAGGGTGTCAGGCGTAAAGGTCCAGCTGCCTGACGCATTCACCACCGCGTTGCCAATCTCCTGCCCGTCGACAAGAACACGAACCGTGGAGCCAGCTTCACCGGTGCCGGTAAAGGTTGGACGGTTGTCGTTGGTAATGCCGCCGTTGTTGATTGCGCCGGTGATGGTCCCGACATCATCCACCACGCTGGAGAGCACCGGCGCCAGTGGGGCAACGGTATCCACGTTAAGCGAGAAGGCCGGAGAGGTGCCCGAGACGTTACCTGCCGCATCGGTAGCGTTGACGCGCAGCGCGTGCGCCCCCTGAGCCAGATCGCTGGTTGGAATAAAGCTCCAGCTACCGCTGGCGTTGACCAGCGCGGTGCCGATCTCGATACCGTTATCCAGGATGTGCACGGTGCTGCCCGCCACGCCGGTGCCGGTCAGTTCTGGCCGTGCATCGTTGGTGAGCTGGCCGTTCACCAGCGGGCCGGTATTGCCTGCCACGTCGTCATTAACGCTGACCAGCACCGGGGTGGCCGGTGGGGTCATATCGACGGTCAGGACATACTCCCCGGAGAGCGGGCTGACGTTACCGGCGGTGTCGGTTGCGATGGCGGTAAAGCGATGTTCGCCTTCAGCCAGCACCGTCGTTGGCGTAAAGCTCCAGATACCGCTGGCGTTGGCCAGCACGGTGCCGAGCAGGCGGCTGCCTTCGTAGATGGCGACGCTGCTGCCCGCTTCCGCGCTACCCGACAGGGTTGGCGTGTTGTCGTTGGTGAACCCGCCGCTGGCGACGTTACCGGTGACCGGGCCGACGTCATCGTTGGCGCCGGTGATAACCGGTGTAGCCGTCACGGTATCAACCACCAGCGAGAACGGATCCGAGCGCAGGCTTTCGTTGCCCGCCGGATCGGTGGCGCTGAGGGTCAGGGTATAAGTGCCGTCGTCCAGCGCCTGAGGCAGGGTAAAGCTCCAGGCACCGGTGGCGCTCACCGGGACGCTACCGAGCAGGGTATCGCCGGAATAGACGTTAATCACATCCCCCGGCGTCGCCGTGCCGTTCAGCACCGGCTGGTTGTCGTCGGTCGGTCTGCCGCTGACCACCGATCCGGTGATGGTGCCCACGTCATCCACCAGGGTGCCAAACACCGGTGCAGCAGGTGGCGTCAGATCGATATTGACCGTCGCCGCTGGCGACTGGCCGCTGGTCTGGCCATCAACGGTGGCGGTCACGCTGAAGCTGTGGCTGCCTTCCCCAAGGGTCGAGACCGGGAATGTCCAGGCCCCGGAGGTGGCATCGGCAGTCACCGTGCCCAGCGCGGTGGTGCTGCCGTCCTGGTAAATGGTGACCAGGCTGCCCGGGATCGCCGTACCGGTGAGGGTCGGGGTGGCGTCGTTGGAGCTGCCGCCTTTGACGTTGACGTTACCGCCGGTGCCGTTGTCATCCAGGATGGCATCGATCGTCGGGACATCCGGCAGCGCAGGCGTGGCCGGGACGTCATAGGTTGCCGGGCCGCTGAGGTTGCCCGCCGGGTCGCTGGCGGTCAGGGTGAGGGTCACCGCATCGCTTTGCGGCGGGGTCAGGGCCACGGAGAATTGCCCCTGCGCGTTGGTCACGGCGGTGCCCAACACCACGTTATTCGGGCCAGTGACCGTAATGGTGGTACCCGCTTCGGCGGTGCCGGTCAGCGGTGTACCGCCGGAAACGATGTCGGTAACCGCAGGCGCATCCGGTGCGTCAGTATCAATGACCACGCTGACCGGGCCGCTTTGGCTGGTGTTGCCCGCCGCATCGCGCGCCACCACGGTGAGGGTATGCGTAGTATCAGACAGCGGCGTGCCGACCGGGATCGGCAGCGTCCACTGCCCCTGCGCGTTGACCTGCACCTCGCCAACAGGATTGCCGTCAACGGAGACGGTAACGGTGCTCAGCGGTTCGCCGGTGCCGCTCAGCGTTGGGGTGCTGCTGTTAGCGTAGAGCGTGCCGTTGGCGAGGGTGCTGTCGGAGATCTCCAGCAGCTGCGGGATCGCCGGTGGCACGGTGTCGATGGTGAAGGCAAAGTTACTGCCCGCCTCGCTGACGTTCCCGGCGGCATCCATTGCTGCCACGGTGAGGGTCGTCGCGCCATCTTTCAGCACTGGCGTGGTGATGGTCCAGCTGCCGTTGCTGACCAGGCCGCGTCCCACTTCGATACCGTTGCTGTAGAGAATGACGGTGGTGCCGTTCTCCCCGGTGCCGGTGACGGTTGGGATATTGCCGTTGCTGCTGCTGCCCGCCGCGATATTGCCGGTGACCGGCCCAACGTTATCATCCACGCTGGTGATGACCGGAATGTCAGGCACGAGGCTGTCGACGGTCACGGTCATGGTGCCGGAAAGCTCAGAGACGTTGCCCGCCTCGTCGGTGGCAGTGAGGGTAAAGCTGTGCGACCCCTCGGCCAGCGGCGTCTCTGAACGCCATGTCCAGTTGCCGTTAATATCCACGACCACTTCGCCCACCAGCACATTACCTGTGGTGGTCTGGTCGTAAATGCTGATCACGTCATCCGGTGTGCCGGTGCCGCTCAGCACCGGACGGGTGTCGTTGGTGGCACCGTTATTGCTCACCGGCCCGGTAATGTCGCTGACGTTATCCGTCACCACTGGCAGACCCGGTGCGGTTGGGGCATCGGTATCGATGGTAATGGACACTGGCTGCGACGGGGCGCTCTCGTTGCCCGCGCCGTCACTGTTGGTCACGGTCAGGCTGAGGTCGTAGGTGCCATTTGGCAGACTTTCTGGCGGGGTCCAGGTCCAGGTGCCGCCTGGCTGGACGGTGGCTTCACCGATCGGAGTGGTGCCGTTGTAGATGGTGACGATATCCCCCTCATTCCCGGTGCCGCTCAGGGTTGGGGTGGTATCGCGGGTGCTACCGCCGCCGGTAAGGGCAGTCTCTCCCGTGCCGTCAGGGTTGACGGTGATGTCCGGGATAGCCGGTGTGGCAGGGGCCACGTTATCCACCACCAGGTTAAAGGTGTTGGAAACGGCGGTATTGCCTGCCGCATCGCTGACCGTGGCGGTCAGGGCGTGCGTGCCGTTACCCAGCGGGGTCGCCAGTTGGACGCTCCATTCCCCCGTCGCGCTGGTGGTGGCGGTGCCGAGCAGGGTGGTGCCTTCATAGAGGCTAATCTGCGCGTTTGCCGGGCCTGTCCCCCGAATCAACGGCAGGGTTTCGTCGGTCGGCTGGTCGCTGACCACGTCGCCCGTGACGCTGCCCGTGCTGTCCACGGCCAGGGTGATGACCGGGGCAACAGGCGGTACGGTGTCGATGGTGACGTTAAAGGCCGGGGAGGCCTCGCCGGTGTTACCCGCGGCATCCGTCGCCACGACGATGATCGCATGCGGCCCCTCGGTGAGCGGGTCTTCCGGGGTGAAGCTCCATGTGCCTCCTGTCCCTACCTGGGTCGTGCCGACTTCCACGCCATCCACCTGAATGCTGATGGTGGCCCCGGCTTCCCCGGTGCCGTTCAGGGTCGGACGGGTGTCGTTAGTGGCGGTGTTGTTCCCGATGATAACCGCGGTGCCGGAGAGATCGTTGATCACAGAGGTGATCGCCGGGGCGTCCGGGGCGGTGGCATCAACCACGATGCTCCAGCTGTTGGAAGCGGCGCTGGCGTTGCCCGTGGTATCCACGGATTGCGCCGTGAGGACGTGGCCGCCGTCAGGCAGCGCGGCGGTGAGCTGGATCTCCCAGGTGCCGCCCTCGCCGGTCTGCGTGGTGCCGATCAGCGTCGTGCCGCTATAGAGTTGAATCGTCGTGTTGGCAGGGCCGGTGCCGCGGATCAGCGGCGTTGCATCGTTGGTGGTTTGCCCGTCAGTGATGGTGCCGGTCACGCCGGGCACGTTGTCCACCACATCCACAATCACCGGAATGGCCGGAGGCGTGGTGTCCGGGGCGGCGATCTGGCCTTCCGCGCCGGTGTTTCCGGCTCTGTCGGTGGCGGTGACCGTCAGCAGTTCGCCGTTCTGTTTCGGCGTGGTAAGGGTGATGGAGAAGCTGCCGGTGTCATTGACCACCCCGGTGCCGATCACCGTGTTGCCATCGCGCACGGTGATGGTACTGCCTGCTTCACCCCGGCCAGTGAGGGTGCTGCCATTGTTAAGGACCGTGAAGCTGTCCGGTGCGCCCGGGGCAAGGGTATCAACGGTGATGGAAGCCACCGGGGATGCCGCGCTGAGGTTGCCCGCCGCATCGGTGGCAATGGCGGTGAAGGTATGCTCGCCATCCTCAAGGGCGATGAGGGTTTGATCCAGCGTCCACTGTCCCTGATCGTTGGCGAGGGTCTCGCCTACCAGGGTCTCACCGTCGTAAATGCGCACGGTTGCGCCGGCTTCGGCGGTGCCGTTGAGGGTTGGACGAGTGTCGTTGGTCGGATTGCCGTTAAGAACCGGACCTTGCACCGAACCGACGTTATCCACCACCGAGGTGATGAGCGGTGCGACCGGAGCGGTGGCATCGACGTTGATGACAAACCCTTCGTTAGGTGGGCTGACGTTGCCTGCCGCATCGGTGGTGGTCACCGTCAGCGTATGTTCCCCGTCAGCCAGCGGCGTCGTTGGGGTAAAGCTCCAGGCGTTGTTCGCCCCGACGGTAGCGCTGCCCAGCAGGGTGGTGCCGTCGTAAATGTTTACCGTGCTGCCCGCTTCGGCCGTGCCGCTGAGGGTCGGTCTGGCGTCGTTGGTCAACTGGCCACTGGTGAGATCCACCGGCTCGCCCACATCATCCGTGACCGAGACCAGGACAGGCGCGTCCGGCAACTGGGTATCTATTGTCAGGGTGAACGGCGCGGACGGATCGCTGACATTTCCTGCCGCATCGATCGCCACCGCGGTGAAGCTGTACACATCATCGCTAAGCTGTGTATTCACCTCGATCGACCAGCTGCCATTGGCATTGGCGATGCCTTCACCGATCAGGGTCTCACCATTGAAAATCTGCACCCGGGCATTCGGTTCGCTGGTGCCGGTGAGCACAGGCTGTTGATCGTTGGTGGTGCGGCCGCTGGTGAGCGCCCCGGTCACCGGGTCAACATCGTCAATCGCCAGCGCGATCACTGGCGCGGTTGGTTTCAGGGTATCGACAATCAGCGTGAAGCCCGGCGAGGTTTCGCTGAGGTTGCCCGCCGCGTCAATGGCGCTGGTGGTAAAGGTGTGGCTGCCGTTGCTCAGGGCCGTGGTCGGGGTCCAGCTCCACTCCCCGGTTTCCGTGGCCTGCACGGTGGCGACCTGAGCACCGTTGTCGTAAATCACCACGGTGGCGTTGGCTTCAGCGGTGCCGGTTAACCCTGGTAAGGCGTCATCGGTGACCTGGCCGGAGGTGGTGATTGGCGTCTGGATAGGACCCACGTTATCGCTGATGGCGGTGAGCGTTGGGGCCGCAGGTGCCAGCGTATCGACCGTCAGAATAAACGGATCGCTGGCGGGACCGGTATTCCCGGCGGTATCGGTGGCGGTAAAGCGGATGCTGCGCGAGCCTTCTTCGAGCGCCGTCTCCGGGGTAAAGGTCCAGCTGCCCGAGGCGTTAACCACCGCGGTGCCGATCTCCTGATCATCGACAAGAATACGGATAGTGGCACCCACTTCGCCGCTGCCGGTAAAGGTTGGACGGGCGTCGTTAGTGACATCGCCGCTGTCCAGCGTGCCGGTCACCGTGCCGACATCATCCACCACGGTGTCCAGCACCGGTGCCGACGGGGCAGTGATATCGATAGTGATGTTGAAGACCGGCGAGGCGCCAGAGACGTTGCCCGCGGCATCGGTAGCGTTAACGCGCAGATCGTGTGGCCCTGAGGCCAGATCGGTAGATGGCGTAAAGCTCCAGTTGCCGCTGGCGCTGACCAGCGCGGTGCCGATCTCCACCCCATTATCCAGAATGTGAACCGTGCTGCCCGCCACGCCGGTGCCGGTCAGTTCCGGGCGCACATCGTTGGTGACCTGCCCGTTGGTCAGCAGGCCGGTATTGCCCGCCACATCGTCGTTGATGCTGGTGATCAGCGGCGTGGCCGGTGGGGTCACGTCAACGGTCAGGGTGTAGGAACCGGAGATCGGGCTGACGTTGCCCGCGCTATCGGTGGCGACGGCGGTAAAGACGTGCTGACCTTCCGCCAGCACGGTGGTCGGCGTGAAGCTCCAGGCACCCGTGGCGCTGGCGGTGACGGTGCCAATCAGCCTAATGCCGTCGTAGATGGCGACGCTGCTGCCCGCTTCCGCGGTGCCCGTCAGGGTTGGGGTGTTGTCGTCGGTGCTGCCGTTGTTGGCGACGTTGCCGGTAACCGGCCCGACATCATCGTTGGCCCCGGTGATGATTGGGGCGTCCGCAGTGGTATTCACCACCAGGGAGAAGGCTTCCGAACGCGGGCTTTCGTTCCCGGCCGGATCGGTGGCGCTGAGGGTGAGGGCGTAGGTGCCATCATCCAGCGGTTGGGCCAGGGTAATGCTCCAGGCCCCGGTGTTGCCCACCGTCGCGGTGCCGATCAGGGTATCGTCGGCGTAAAGGCGGATCACATCGCCCGGGGTCGCTGTGCCGGTGAAGGTCGGCAGGTCATCATTGGTAGGTCTGCCACTGACCACTGTGCCGGTCTGCGGGCCAACGTCGTCCACCACGCTGCCAAACGATGGGGCAGCCGGTGGGGTGAGATCGATATTGACCGTCGCCCCCGGAGACTGGCCGCTGGTCTGGCCGTCAACGGTAGCGGTCACGCTGAAGCTGTGGCTGCCTTCAGCCAGGGCATCTGAAATCGGGAACGACCAGGCCCCCGTCACTTCGTTGGCAGTGACGGTGCCCAGCGCCGTGGTGCTGCCGTCCAGGTAAATGGTGACCAGGCTGCCCGCGATCGCCGTACCGGTGAGGGTAGGGGTGGCGTCGTTGGAGCTGCCACCTTTGACGTTGACGTCACCGGCGGTGCCGTTGTCATCCAGGATGGCGTCGATAACAGGAACGTCCGGCAATTGTGGCGTCGGCAGGACGTCAAAGCTCACCGGATCGCTGGCGTTACCCGCCGGATCGCTCGCCACCACGTTCAGCGTGGTTTCGTTGTACTGCGGTGGGGTCAGGGCCACGGAGAACTGCCCCTGCGCATTGGTCACGGCTGTGCCCAACACCACGTTACCCGGGCCAGTGACCGTAATGGTAGTACCTGCTTCGGCGGTGCCGGTCAGCGGCGTACCGCCGGAGACGACCTCGCTGACCACCGGCGCGTCCGGCGCGTCAGTATCGACGACCACGCTGACCGGGCCGCTTTCGCTGGTGTTGCCCGCCGCGTCGCGCGCTACCACGGTGATGGTATGCGGATTATCGGACAGCGTCGTGCCGACCGGCAGCGGGAAGGTCCACTGCCCCTGCTCGTTGACCTGTACCTCGCCGAGAGGATTGCCGTCAACGGAGACGGTAACGGTGCTTAACGGTTCGCCGGTACCGCTGAGAGTCGGGGTGCCGCTGTTCACGTACAGCGTGCCGTTCGCCAGCGTGCTGTCAGAGATCTCCAGCAGTTGCGGGTTGCCCGGCGGCACGGTGTCGATGGTGAAAGTAAAGTCGCTTCCGGCGCTGCTGACGTTCCCGGCGGCATCCACTGCCGCTACGGTGAGGGTGGTCGCGCCATCCTTCAGCGCGGCCGTGGTGATGGACCAGTTGCCGTTGCTGACCAGCCCGCGTCCCACTTCAACGCCATTGCTGTAGAGGATCACCGTGGTGCCGTTTTCGCCGGTCCCGGTGACGGTTGGGGTGGTGTCGTTGGTGCTGCCGCCCGCGGCGATGCCATCCACGCTGCTAATCAGCGGGATCTCCGGGAGCTGGCTGTCAACGGTCACGGTAATGGTGTCCGACACCACCGAGGCGTTGCCCGCGGCATCGGTGGCGATGACGGTAAAGCTGTGCGACCCCTCGGCCAGCGGCGTCTCTGAACGCCATGTCCAGTTGCCGTTGAGATCCACCACCACTTCGCCCACCAGCACGTTACCGTCCGCGGTCTGGTCGTAGATGCTGATCACGTCATCCGGTGTGCCGGTGCCACTCAGTACCGGACGGGTGTCGTTGGTCGCGCCGTTGTTGTCCACCGGCCCGGTAATGTCGCTGACGTTATCGGTGACCACCGGCACGTCAGGTTTATCCGGCGCGTCGGTATCGATGGTGATAGACACCGGCTGCGACGGGGCGCTCTCGTTGCCTGCGCCATCTTTGTTGGTCACGGTCAGGCTGAGATCGTAGGTGCCATTTGGCAGCCCGGCTGGCGGGGTCCAGGTCCAGTTGCCGCCCGGCGGAATGGTGGTTTCCCCGATTTTGGTGGTGCCGTCGTAGATGGTGACGATATCGCCTTCTGTCCCGGTGCCGCTCAGGGTTGGGGTGGTGTCGCGGGTGCTGCCGCCGGAGGTGAGCGGCTCTTCGCCGCTTCCGTCAGGGTTGACGGTGATCGCCGGTATTCCCGGGGTGGCCGGGGCCAGGGTATCCACCACCAGATTAAAGCTGTCGGAGGTGGAGACGTTGCCGACTGCATCTCTTACCGATGCGGTCAGGACGTGGGTGCCGTTAACCAGCGGGGTGGCAAGCTGCAGACTCCAGATACCCTCCGCATTGCTGGTGGTGGTGCCGAGCAGGGTGGTGCCTTCATAGATGCTGATCTGCGCATTCGCCGGGCCGCTGCCGTGGATCACCGGACGGGTTTCGTCAGTCGGGACGTTGTTGCTGACATCCCCCTGCACGCTGCCGGTGTTGTCTTCGATCCGGGTGATCACCGGAACGTCCGGGGCGACGGTATCAATGGTCAGGGTAAAGGCCCCGGAAGCCGGGCTGCTGTTCCCGGCGGCATCTTTTGCCACCGTGGTGATCTCGTGCAGACCATCCGCCAGCGCCGTGGCTGGGGTGAAGCTCCACTCCCCGCCGTTGCCCACCTGGGCGGTGCCGATCTCTACGCCATCCACCCGAATGCTGATCGTCGAACCCGCTTCGCCGGTGCCGTACAGGGTTGGGCGGTTGTCGTTGGTGGTGCCATTGTTGGCGATGGCTTCTGCGGTCTCAGGCAGATCGTTGATCACTTGGGAAATGGCTGGCGTGGCCGGTGGCGTGGCATCAAGGATGATGCTCCAGCTGTTGGAGATTTCGCTGCGGTTGTCATTGCTATCAACGGCTTGCGCCGTCAGGACATAGCCGCCGTCGCCGCTTAGCTCCAGCTCGGTGGTCCAGTTGCCGTTCTCATCCACTTCGGCAGTCCCCACCAGGGCCTCGCCGTTGTAGATATTAATGGTCGCGCCCGGTTCGCCGGTACCCGTGATGAGCGGACGGGAGTCATTAGTGACCTGACCGTTGCCCACCACGCCGGTAAGGCCCTCTACGTCATCCACCACGCTGGTGATGAGCGGGGCCTGCGGCGGGGTGACGTCCGGTGCAGTCACACTGCCTTCCGGCCCGGTATTGCCCGCCGGGTCGGTAGCGGTGGCCACCAGTTCCTGTCCGTTCAGGCGCGGGGTGCTGAGGAGAATTTCGAAGCTGCCGTCAGGGCCGGCAACGCCTCTGCCGATGACGTCGTCGCCATCGCGAAGGGTGACGGTGCTGCCTGCTTCTGCCTTACCGGTCACCACCGTGCCTTCAGGATTGATCGCCAGATCGGTCGGTGCGTCAGGCGGGGTGACATCCCCCACCACGGTACTCACTGGCTGGCTCTGGTTCCCGGCGGCATCAGAGGCCACCACGTTGAGGGTATTCCCCTCGGTTTGTGGCTCGGTGAGAACCACGTTGTAGTCGCCGTTGGCATCGGTCTGGCCGGTACCAATCACCGTTCCGCTACCGTTGGTGATGGTGATCGTGCTGCCTGGCTCGGCGGTGCCGATGACCTCAGTGCCGCCAGGGATCAGGCTGATGGTCGGCTGGTCCGGCGGGGTGCGGTCAATGGTAAAGTCAAACGGAGCGGAAGGGGCGCTGATGTTGCCCGTCAGATCGGTCTCCGTCAGGGTGATGCTGTGCGCGCCATCCGCGAGAGGGGTCGTTGGGGTAAAGCTCCATTTGCCATCTTCCCCCACCGTGGTCTGGCCCACGGGCTGACCGTTGTCATAGATCGTGATGGTGCTGCCCACCTCGCCGGTGCCGGTCAGGGCAGGGCGGTTGGCATCGGTGGTTTGCCCCGCGGTAAGCACGCCCTGCACCGTCCCGGTGGTGTCAGTGACCGTCACGCTGGAAGGGGCATTCGGGGCAACGGTGTCCACGTTAAAGCTGAATGCCGGTGAGGCCGGTCCGGTATTGCCCGCGCCGTCGGTGGCCCGGGTGGTGATTTGATGCGCCCCTTCGCCCAGGGCGGTATCAGGGGTAAAGCTCCAGCTGCCGTCGCTGTTCACCTGCGCCGTGCCGATGGCGACGTCGTTATCGTAAATTGTGATGGTGCTGCCGGGTTCGCCGCTGCCGCTAAAGGTCGGACGGGCATCATCGGTGGTCTGGCCGCTGGCGAGCGTGCCGGTTACGCTGCCCACATCATCGGTAACGCTGTCGAGGATTGGGGCTTGCGGGGGTGTCGTATCTACTGCGGTCACCGGGGTACCCGGTCCGGTATTGCCTGCCCCGTCAGTCGGGGTGACGGTCAGGGTCTCGCCGTTGGTGTACGGCGTGCTCAAATCGACGGTGAACTCGCCGTTGCCGTTGGTCTGGCCTCTGCCGACCACGTTCCCGTTGGCATCGGTGACGGTGATGGTGCTGTTGGCTTCGGCGCTGCCGCTAAGTTGAGTGCCATCTGCGGAGAATCTGAGGTTGCTGGCCGCGCCCGGTGGGGTAGTGTCGTTCGGATCGGTGCCTGGCTGCGTGGGGTTACCGCCGTTGCCGCCGTCACCATCCCCATCACCGCCGTTGCCACCGCCATTGCCATTATCGTCGTCGCTCCCGCCGCCACCACCACCGCCGCCGCCACCTGCGGCCAGGGCAATGCCGCCTGCCACTGCCACGCCACCCAACGCCCACGGCCAGATCGCCGCCTCACCTGCCGACGCGGTGGTTGTTCCCGCCAGCAGGGCATCAATGGAGGCTATCGACTGGTAGCCCTCTGCCGCCATGGGATCGGCGATCCACCACAAGGCGCCGTTGCTTTCCTCCAGCACCAGTTGGCTGATCCCCTGATCGCCCGCGACAAAGAAGTTTTTGAGGGTGATGACTTCGCCATCATTCAGCTTAACGATCAGGTCGTTACCGCTGCGTTCGTAGCCGAGAATGTCGGCGCGTTCGGCATCGATTTTAACGATGGAGGAATCATTCAGCGTCACCTGAGACCCGTCTGTTACCCTTTCCACGTGCGTCAGTTTGGAGATGACAGTGATTTTACTCATGTGTATTACTCCCGGCAGAGTGCAATGAAATGGCGAACGGTTTCAGCCATTTCTATTGAGCAGATTGAGCGCCACCCGTAGGGAAACTGTTTATTTGAAACAATGACCCAGGGTAATTATTTGAAAGTTATTCAGGGCTGCCGATAAATCGATGGTGGCAGCGACATTTTGCCCTTGATATTAAGGGGTAAGGCGATATGAGATATATTTCTCGGCGGTAAAATCCTTGTCTTTAATATTGGTAACAATTTCGTATTGACTGAATTTGATATAGCCATAAAGTGCTAAAAGCGCAACTTAAGCGCAGGTTAATAAAGGGTTAGTAGTGTTGAAGCGGTAATTGCTGTGGAGGTGAATTAAATGAGTCCAGGCGGGGTGCGGGTTGGCGTGATGGGCGAAGCGCTGAGTGGAGGCGTTCATTTTAAAGGTAATTTAAGGGGTTAGGAATTATCTGGATGTGTAAAACAGGCGAATTTATATTTTAGTGTGGCTGTGTAAAGAATTAAGCTGGAGTAAATAAGGCAGTTAATAAGATATATCAGGCGCGTATTTTAATATCCATATACAGGAGTTGCATTAATAAATAGTGTTGCCACTTAGAGCATGGTTTAAGTTAAGGCAACCAGGGTATTTAGTAGTAATAATATTATGCTAGTTAGATCACAATATTTATGACATTAAGAGTGGGGTTATTATCGGAGGGCAAAATATATTTCGGTTTTTAAGGCCGGGAAAGGCGTTGCCGCCCTCCCGGCGCGTACAGGCTAACCGGTAATAATGTGGTTCTGGTTGACCAGCTCTTCGTAGGTGGTCTGGACCTCATCCAGGGTCACCAGCGTCGCGGGGGTATAGCTGGAGCCAGCCCCGTCCCGGTCAAGGCTAATCACCGTGTTGCCATCACTGTTGCTGACCTGAATGTAACCCCCCAGAGTGGCGCGATCGCCATTCCAGCCGATCAACAGCTCGCTGATGTCGATTTTGTCTCCTGCCGCCAGCGAGAAGTGGCTGACGTGGTCGTCACCGGTGTCGTTGAGCACGTTATAGATCAAGGTTTCGCCCGTGGTGCTGGCGCTCAGGGTGCTGACCACCGGCTCGTCGGCCTGGGCGAATGCCGTGGTGGCCACCGTCGCGGTCGGCGGGTTCGGGGCTGCCGGATCGACGTTAATGGCCCAGATCTCGGACATCACGCTGTGATTACCGCGGCGGTCAACGGCATCGGCGGTCAGGGAGTGCGCCCCGTCCGTCAGACTTGCCGGGACCTGGAACGACCAGTGGCCTGTCGTATCGACCTCCGTCATCCCGATCTGAATATTCTCGCTGTAGATAAAGACCTTGGTGCCCAGCTCCCCCGTCCCGGCGATCTGCGGGGTGCGGTCGTCGGTTATTGTCCCGCTCGCAATGGTGCCGAGAAGGGTAGGGACGTCATCCACCACGTCGGTAATAATTGGCGTGGCCGGAGGCGTGGTGTCGTCGGCTTCTACCGTACTGGGCTGGCTGGTGTTATTCGCCTCATCGGTGGCGGTAAGACTCAGGATCTCACCGTTGAGCCTGGCGGGTGTCAGAGCAAAGGTGAAGCTACCTGATTCGCCAGCCACCACTTCACCCAGCTTCGTTGTGCCTTCCATAATGACCACCGTGCTGCCCGCTTCCGCGGTGCCGGTGAGCGTCAGGCCATCCGTGGAGATATCCAGATCTGCAGGCGGTTGTGGCGGGGTGGAGTCAGCGGCGGTGGCCTGCCCCGGAGGACTCTGGTTCTGGGCGGTATCGAACGCGTACACCGTCAGCACTTCACCGTTAAGCTGGCTCGGGGAGACAGGGACGGTGAACTTACCGTCAAGCCCGACTTCACCGGAGCCTAACTCCGTTCCCCCGGCATCACGCACCGAAATACGGGCGCCCACTTCGGCTTCACCGCTTATGCTGTCACCCGTCGCGGCCACCACCAGGGCGGTCGGTGCCGCTGGGGCGGTAATGTCCGGGACAACCAGGTCTGCCGCCGGGCCTTCGTTACCGGCTCTGTCGGTGGCAATGGCGCTCAGTGTTTCGCCGTTGAGCTGAGGCGGGGTCAGGGTAACGGAAAAGGCCCCGTTGGCATCGGCTATCGCCGTGCCCAGAGCGGTGCCCACATCGTCAGTGATCGTGACCGTCGCGTTGGCTTCTGCGGTGCCGGTGAGGATTGTCCCGGCGGCGTTAATCGCCAGACCGGTGGGGGCAGGCGGCGGCGTACGGTCAATGGTAAATTCAAAGGGGGCGGAAACGGGGCTCAGGTTGCCCGCTTCATCGGTTTCCGTCAGGGTGATGCTGTGCAGTCCATCCTCCATGGCGACAGGCGGGGTGTAACTCCAGGCCCCGTTGGCGGCAACCTCCACTTCCGCCACCAGCAGACCATTGTCATAGATGGCAATGATGCTGCCCGGATCGCCCGAGCCACCCAGTTCGGGCTGGTTATCATCGGTAAAGCCACCGTTAGTCAGCAGCCCCTGTAGGGTGCCCTCGTCGTCGGTCACTTCCAGTACTGGCGCATTCGGCGCAACGGTATCGATGGTGAGGTTGAACACCGCTGATTCCGGGCTGACATTGCCCGCAGCGTCGGTGGAGGCCGCGGTAAACTGGTGGAAGCCGTCTGCAATATTGTTGGCGGGGGTGAAGGTCCAGCTGCCGTCGCTGTTCACCACCGTGGAGCCGATGGATTTACCGTTATCGTAAATCGTGAGGGTGGTTCCGGCCTCGCCGCTGCCGCTAAAGACCGGACGGGGATCGTCGGTGGTCTGATCGCTGTTGAGCGAACCGGTCAGGCTGCCGACCGCATCATCCGCAAGGATAATCATCGGCTCTTCCGGTGGGGTCGTATCCGCGGCGGTGATGCTGGTGGAGGGGCTGACGTTACCGGAACCGTCGGTGGCGATAACTGTCAGGGTCTCGCCGTTGGTGTAGGGCGTGCCCAGCTCGACGCTAAATTCGCCGTTGCCGTTGGTTTTCGCTTTGCCCACTACGTTACCGCTGGTATCGGTCACGGTGACCGTACTGTTGGCCTCGGCACTGCCGAGTAGCTGGGTATTTCCATTCGCGAAATGCAGGTTAGTGGGCGCGGTTGGCGGAGTGGTATCCTGGGGCACCGGGCCTGGATCGATACGATCGTCACTCCCGCCGCCACCACCACCGCCGCCACCGCCCGCCGCCAGTGCAATACCGCCTGCCGCTGCCACGCCGCCCAGCACCCACGGCCAGATTGGGGTATCACCGTACGAGTTATTGACGTTGCCCGCAATCAGGGCATCAGTGGAGGGGATCGACTGATAACGCTCCACCGCGAGCGGATCGTTAATCCACCACAGGGCACCGTTTTCATCCAGCACCAGCTGGTGGTTGTTGACGAAGTAGTTTTTCAGCGTCACGGTTTCGCCGTTGGTCATTCTGACGAGCAGATCGCTGTTGCTGCGGGAATAGCTGGCGATATCACCTCTGCCGGCCTGAAGCTTCACCACGGAATCTTCGCCCAGTATGATCTGGTTTCCTTCTGCTACCGTTTGTTGATGCGTCAGTCTGGAGATGACAGTGAATTTACTCATGTGTATTACTCCCAACAGAGTGAAAGAAATGCTGTGTGTTTAAATTCATTTGTTCTCAGCAGATTTTAAGCGTCCCAAAGGAGACACTATTTGTTAGAAAGAGTGACCTGCTGTAATAGTTTTAAAGCGACTTATGCCCATCCGTATGCCCGGAAGCGGCATTGCGCTAAAGCTCAATCTGAATCAGCTAAACGTTGCGGTAAGGCCAGGTGTGAATTTTGTCATCCCTGTTATTAATATTGCGATCGTCTCATTATTGCTTAAAAATGATATAGCCAGAAAGCACTAAAAGCGCAAATGACGAAGCGGCGAAATGAATTATAAGCGAGATAGCGCTTTTTGTAGGGTGATAAAAAAGAGAGTGGCAGCAGGTGGTGTTTCGAAAAGCCTTGCGGTGCGTGGGTTTGCGTTACCTGGTGGCTTTGTTTTCAGGAAGAGTGAAGGCTGTGGAAATGGAGACCGATCACACTTTATCGTAATAAAAAAGCCATAACATAATATTTATTTTCTGCGCATCATCATAGCCGAAAATTTATTTTTATCGGGTTTGCAATTTTGGCGGAACGGGTAATTAGACGGATTGCTGCGGATAGTAATAATACAAAGGTATGATTTTTTAATTTTATCATCGGGCCGTTGGTAAATATCTCTACGACATTCGTATTATTTTCTCCGGCGTTGTTATTTCCGCTGGCGCAGTATAGAACACCCCGCGGAACTCTTCGGGGCAATAATTGATAAATATTATCGAATAAAATCGTCTTTTACGCCTTTATCTGTTGGGTATTCCCGCTGAAGCGAACCGCAGTCACCGTCATGCGTCAACTGACGCCCCTGTGCGTAATCTTCCTGGCGCTGTTACAGGGCGGTGGCGGGTTTTGCCTGGATATCGATAGCAATGGCGATGCGATCGTCCACCACCAGCGCAAAACGATCCATCTTATAGGCCGATCGTGAGATGGCGGTAGTGGCATGCAGGGCGATCGTCTCTCCTGACAGGCGATCGAGGCGGGCGTCGAGGATCACCGGACGGTTGAGATCCCGGACGGTAAGGGTGCCAAAGGCGCGGTAGTGATCCGGGCCGAGCTTCACCACCCGGGTACTGGAGAAGGTGATGGTTGGGTAGCGGGCGGCATCAAAAAACATGTCGCTTTTCAGCTGCCAGGTGAGCAGGTTGTTGGAGGCCTGTAACGTCGCCACCGGGACGGTGACATTGATGTGGTCGTCAAATTCATTCTCCGGGTTCAGGATGACCTTACCCGTCACGCCCTTCAGATGCGCCCACGATGGAATGCCGCCAAAGGCGCGCCACGACAGTTTGATGGTGGTTCTCTCGGTGTCGATGGTATGAGCAATTGACGCCGCCTGTAGCGACGGGCAGGTGAGCGTGACCACCAGCAGAAGAAACAGGCGCAGCATAAGGTCTCCCTTTCAAAAAGCGCAGGTTTATTCGAAGTATGGCCCTGCGTGAGATAAGCGTAGAAAGGCGTGAGGGCATCGGCAAGGGGATTCAGGGCATTGTTATTCCTGCATTTGCGGTGAGGTCACAGTTTTAGAAAGTTTTCCGGGGTGAGGGTGCCAGGCCTCCCGCTGCATGACCGGATGGCCTGATGCCTTACCGGGCCTTTATCCCCGGCACCCGGAACGCGCATACCACCTGGCAGTAAGGCCTGTGTTATGATAAAGAACTTCTTAACTCAACTTCTTACGATGTAACCTCTATGACAATCTCCAGCGAAAAACAGGCAGAAAACTCCCCGGAAACCATTGGGCGTGCATTACGCCGTCGCCCGCTGGCGCGCAAAAAATTGTCAGAGATGGTGGAAGAAGAGCTGGAGCAGATGATCCGTCGTCGCGAGTTCGCCGAAGGGGAGCAGCTCCCTTCTGAACGTGAGCTGATGGCATTTTTTAACGTCGGTCGGCCTTCGGTTCGTGAAGCACTGGCGGCGTTAAAACGCAAAGGACTGGTGCAGATCCAGAACGGCGAGCGCGCCCGCATTTCCCGCCCGTCTGCGGATACCATCATCAACGAGCTGTCCGGTATGGCGAAAGATTTTCTTGCCCATCCGGGTGGGATTGCCCACTTCGAGCAGCTGCGCCTGTTCTTTGAATCCAGCCTGGTGCGCCATGCCGCCCAACATGCCAGCGAGGCGCAGATTGCCCTGCTGGAAAAAGCGCTGGAGCTGAACAGCCAGTCGCTGGATGACAACGCGCTCTTTATCCGTTCTGACGTTGAGTTTCACCGCGTGCTGGCGGAGATCCCCAACAACCCTATCTTTATGGCGATCCACGTTGCCCTGATCGACTGGCTGATCGCCGCCCGCCCCACGGTGCCAGAACAGGCGCTGCACGAGCACAATAACACCAGTTATCAACAGCATATCGCCATTTTCAAGGCGATCCGCAGCCGGGATGCCGATGCGGCTGAACAGGCCTTACAGGCGCACCTCACCAGCGTTTTCGCCACCTGGCACGCCTTCGAGCAGAGCAAAAAGCGCCGCAAGTAGTCCCGCGATCATTTAGTGAACTGGATCGCGTTCTGCGCATTTCGACGCCGTTTTTTTTCGTCTTACTGGTATAACAGGTATAAAGGTCTACAGTCATAGCATCATCATCACATACACGAGGTTTATATGTCAGTTACGCTGAAAGGGGTTATGCCCGCTCTTCTTACACCGTTTAATCACCAGCAGCAGCTGGATACCCAAAGCCTGCGCCAGCTGGTGCAGTTCAATATCGCGCAGGGCGTGGACGGCCTGTACGTCGGCGGCTCCACCGGCGAAGCCTTTGTGCAGAGCAGCGCTGAACGTCAGGAAGTGCTTGAAATTGTTGCCGAAGAGGCGAAAGGGAAAGTGACCCTGATTGCTCACGTGGGCACCGTGAGTACCCATGAAAGCCAGCAGTTAGCCCAGGCCGCCAGCCGTTTTGGCTATGATGCCGTCTCTGCCGTGACGCCGTTCTACTACCCGTTCAGCTTTGAGGAACACTGCGACCACTACCGCGGGATCATTGATTCCGCCGAAGGGTTGCCGATGGTGGTGTACAACATTCCGGCCCTTAGCGGGGTGAAACTCTCTCTGGATCAGATCAACACCCTGGTGACCCTGCCGGGCGTGGGTGCCCTGAAACAGACCTCGGGCGATCTTTTCCAGATGGAGCAGATCCGCCGGGCGCACCCGGATCTGGTGCTGTATAACGGATACGATGAGATCTTTGCGTCTGGCCTGCTGGCCGGGGCGGATGGCGGGATCGGCAGCACCTATAACATCATGGGCTGGCGTTATCAGGGGATCGTCAATGCCCTGAAAGCAGGCGATAGCGCCACCGCCCAGGCGCTGCAGACCAAATGTAATGAGGTTATCGATCTGCTGATCAAGGTCGGTGTTTTCCGTGGCCTGAAAACGGTGCTGCACTATATGGACGTGATTGAGGTTCCGCTGTGCCGTAAGCCGTTTGCGCCGGTGGATGAAAAATATCTGCCAGCGTTGCGGGCATTAGCGCACCAACTCCAACAAGAAAAAGAACAAGGCTAAGACCACGTCTGATGCCGGACATATCCGGCATCACTGAAGCTGTATCCTACAAAAACAGCGTATGGGTTTACCCATTGCGGAGACTGACATGAATACAATGACACAAAATGTCCCGTGGTATCGTTGCCTGAGCCGACAACAGTGGCGTGCGTTTTCCGCGGCCTGGGTTGGCTATGTTCTTGATGGTTTTGATTTTGTTCTGATAGCCCTCGTCTTAACCGACATAAAAACCGAATTCGGCCTGACCACCCTGCATGCCGCGAGCCTGATCTCCGCCGCCTTTATCTCCCGCTGGTTCGGCGGGCTGATGCTGGGCGCGATGGGCGATCGCTACGGTCGCCGCCTGGCGATGGTGAGCAGTATTGTTCTCTTTTCCGTGGGCACCCTGGCGTGCGGTCTGGCCCAGGGGTACACCACCATGTTCATCGCCCGGCTGGTGATCGGGATGGGGATGGCGGGGGAGTACGGCTCCAGCGCGACCTACGTTATTGAAAGCTGGCCAAAACACCTGCGCAATAAAGCCAGCGGCTTTTTGATTTCTGGCTTCTCCGTCGGCGCGGTGGTGGCGGCCCAGGTCTACAGCCTGGTGGTGCCGGAGTGGGGCTGGCGGGCGCTGTTCTTCATCGGCATTCTGCCGATTATCTTTGCCCTGTGGCTGAGAAAAAATATCCCCGAAGCGGAAGACTGGAAAGAGAAGCAGCAGAGTAAAACCCCGGTCAAAACCATGGTGGATATTCTCTATCGCGGCGAACATCGCTTCATCAATATTGCCATGACGCTGGTGGCGTCCGTCTCGCTGTGGTTCTGCTTCGCAGGCCAGCTGGAGAGCGCCGCCATTATTGCCGTGCTCGGCCTGCTTTGCGCGGGGATCTTTATCAGCTTTATGGTGCAGAGCAGCGGCAAACGCTGGCCGACCGGCGTCACCCTGATGGTGGTGGTGCTGTTTGCTTTCCTCTACTCCTGGCCTATCCAGGCCCTGTTACCCACCTATCTGAAAACGGATCTGGCTTACGATCCGGCCACCGTCGCGCAGGTGTTGTTCTTCAGTGGCTTTGGTGCTGCCGCCGGATGCTGTGCGGGGGGCTTCCTCGGCGACTGGCTAGGCACACGTAAAGCCTATGTCTGTAGCCTGCTGGCATCCCAACTGCTGATCGTTCCGGTGTTCACCATCGGCGGCAGCAGCGTCTGGGTGCTGGGCCTGCTGCTCTTCTTCCAGCAGATGCTTGGTCAGGGGATCTCCGGCATCCTGCCTAAACTGATTGGAGGCTACTTCGATACCGAACAGCGTGCGGCCGGACTTGGGTTTACCTATAACGTCGGCGCACTGGGCGGGGCGCTGGCCCCGGTGCTGGGCGCGTTTATCGCCCAACGTCTGGATCTGGGTACCGCGCTCTGCTCGCTCTCGTTTGGCCTGACCTTTGTCGTCATCCTGCTGATTGGTTTTGATATGCCGTCCCGCGTTCAGCGCTGGCTTCACCCGGAAGCACTGCGTACCCATGACGCCATCGACGGTAAACCCTTTAGCGGCGCCCTGATTGCCCGGGAAAGGGCCAGCCACTTTGTCAAAAACAAAGGCTGAAGCTGAATTTATTAATGGAGGTGTTATGTCATTTCTTGACGAGTTGGATGCAAAAGTAAAAGCCCAGGGCGGACTGATTGTCTCCTGTCAGCCGGTGCCGGGCAGCCCGCTGGATAAACCGGATATCATCGCGGCGATGGCGTTGGCCGCCGAGCAGGCGGGGGCCGTGGCGCTGCGCATCGAAGGTATTGAGAACGTGCGAGCCGTCAGCGCCCTGGTGAGCGTACCGATTATCGGTATTGTGAAGCGCGATCTGCCCGATTCCCCGGTGCGCATTACCCCCTGGCTGGAGGATGTGGATGCCCTGGCCGGGGCGGGGGCCAGTATCATCGCCTTTGACGGCACCCGACGGCCTCGCCCGGTCTCCGTTGATGCGCTGCTGGCGCGCATTCAGCACCACCAACTGATCGCGATGGCCGACTGCGCTTCGCAGGAGGAGGGGCTGTACTGCCACCAGCAGGGGACGCAGCTGATTGGTACCACGCTGTCGGGCTATACCACTGACGAGACCCCCACCGAACCGGACCTGGCGCTGGTGGCCTCATTGAGTCAGGCCGGTTGCCGGGTAGTGGCCGAGGGGCGCTATAACGCGCCGGAGCTGGCAGCGCAGGCCATAAAGCATGGAGCATGGACCGTCACGGTCGGATCGGCGATCACCCGGCTGGAGCACATCTGCCAGTGGTATCGGGACGCATTACAGAGAGCGGCAAAATGATCACCCTGGCGATGGATATCGGCGGGACCAAGCTCGCCGCGGCGCTGGTGGATAGCGCCTTACAGATTATCGCGCGCCGGGAGATCCCGACGCCCGCCAGCCAGACGCCGGATGCGCTGGAGGCTGCGCTGCGCGACCTGGTGACGCCGCTCTGGCCGCAGGCGCAGCAATTTGCTATCGCCTCGACCGGGATTATTCAGCATGGTGTATTAACGTCGATTAACCCGTCTAACCTCGGCGGGCTTTCACACTTTCCGCTGGTGGACGTGTTAACCACCCTTACCGGGCTGCCTGGCGTGGCTTTGAACGACGCCCAGGCCGCGGCGCTGGCCGAGTACCAGCAGATGCCACCCGCCATCCGCGACATGGTGTTTATCACCGTCTCGACCGGCGTGGGGGGAGGCGTGATCCAGAGCGGCAGGCTGGTGACCGGCTCCGGCGGATTGACCGGCCACTGTGGTCACACGCTTGCCGACCCGAACGGCCCGCGCTGCGGCTGCGGGCGCGTCGGCTGCGTAGAGGCGATAGCCTCGGGGCGGGGGATCGCCGCAGCGGCAGAAGGGGATCTGGCCGGGCTGGATGCAAAAGCCATCTTCGCGCACGCCGCCCGGGGGCATGAACAGGCGGTAGCGCTTGTCGAGCGTTCCGCCAGAACGCTGGCGCGGCTTATTGCGGATCTGAAAGCCCTGACCGACTGCCAGCGGGTGGTGATCGGCGGCAGCATCGGGCTGGCCGACGGCTATCTCCCGCGGGTGCAATCCTACCTGGCGCAGGAACCTTCTGCGTACCAGACCGAACTCTCTTCTGCCCGCCATCAGGGCAACGCCGGGCTGCTTGGCGCGGCATTATGGGCACAAGGAAATTTGTCATGATTGTGGGTGATATCAACCAGCTTCAGGCGGCAGGCTTGCCGGCGGCGTTTTGTCAGGCGGTGGATCAGGCGCTAAGCGCCGGGATCGCCAGCCTCGCACCGGGAAGTTATCCCCTGCAAGAAGAAACGGTCTTTGTGAACGTGATGCAGTTTGCGACGCAGCCCCCGGAGGAAAAACGCGCGGAGCTGCACCGTAACTACATTGATATTCAGATCCTGCTGGAGGGGGAAGAGCGGATTTACTACGGCCTGGCGGGGAGCGCCCGGGCCTGTGATGCGTGGCACGAGCAGGAGGATTATCAGCTCTGTCAGCAGACAGAAAACGAACAGGCCCTGACGTTAAAACCGGGTATGTTTGCCGTCTTTATGCCGGGGGAGCCGCATAAACCCGGCTGCCCGGTCATCCAGCCGGGGATGATCAGGAAAGCGGTAATTAAGGTACATCGCAGCCTGCTGGGTTAAGGGCTAACAGCAACGCCCGCAGTATGTGCGGGCTTGCTGGCTGTTAATCGTCTTCACGCTCTTTAACCGCACGCTGGCGTGCGTAATACTCATCTTCCGCAGAAATGATCTCATCCAGCAGGGAATCCATATCCACGTCATGCGTCTCTTCGACAAACAGCCCGGTGAGCGGCGTTTCCGGGGTTAGTTTACCGTCTTCATAGAGCATCCAGATCTCTTTCGCATAGCGTGTTTTCAGCAGCTGCGGGGCGAACTGGCCATAATACTCGGTGATGTTATTCACATCGCGCTCAAACATGGACTGGGCATGGTTGTTCGCGGCGGCGTCTACCGCCTGCGGCAGGTCGATGATGACCGGCCCCTGGGCATCCAGCAGCACGTTAAATTCTGACAGGTCGCCGTGGACAATACCGACACAGAGCATGCGCACGATATTGCGGATCATGGTGTCGAAGTCCGCCAGGGCTTGCTCTTCCGACAGGCTCACATCGCTCAGGCGTGGCGCAACGGCGCCATCAGCGTCCGTGACCAGCTCCATGAGCAGCACGCCGTCCAGACACATATAAGGCTGAGGCACGCGCACGCCAGCATTCGCCAGGCGGAATAACGCATCCACCTCTGCGGTATGCCAGACCTCTTCCTGTTGCTTACGGCCAAATCGGGAGCCTTTTTGCATGGCGCGGGCATCGCGCGTATTGCGCACCTTACGACCTTCCTGATACTGCACGGCCTGCTTAAAGCTACGTTGTGACGCTTCCTTGTACACTTTGGCACACTGAATATGGTCCCCGCATAGCACGGTATAAACATCTGCCTCTTTGCCGCTTTTCAGGCGTTGAAGCACGTTGTCTATCAGGCCATCGTCGACCAGGGGCTGGAGTCTGTTTGGGATTTTCATGCGGCTTTTATAGCGCATTTTTGTCGCTTTTCGTACCAAAAACGCAGGCAGTTTTCTTCTTTAATGAAGATTACTGCGCCGTCTGACTTTCACAGCACGCTTTGACCGCCTCGTAGAGTAATCTGACGCCCGTCGAGAGCTGTTTGCGGTGCGGGCAGATCATATTCAGCGGCACGCTTTCGCCCTGATAGTCTTGCATTAACACCTGTAGCCGACCGGCACGAACATCTTCCGCAACATCCAGCCAGGATTTATACGCCACGCCTGCCCCGGAGACCGCCAGGCGGCGGATCACTTCGGCGTCATCACTCATCATGCTGCCGCTGACGTTGACGCTGTGCATCTCGCCGTCGCGCAAAAACGTCCAGCGATCGTGAAGACGACCGCGCAGAACAAAGGTGAGGGCGTTGACCCGGCTTAGTGCATCGGGATGCTGCAGGTCACCGTGGCGGGCAACCCACTCGGGTGAGGCCACCAGCACGCGGCGGTTGTCGGGGGCGACAGGGAGGGCAATATAGGAGGCATCTTCCGGCATGCCGTAGCGAAAGGCGATATCGACCGGATCCTTAAAGACATCGGCTACCTGATCGGAGAAGAAGATGCGCAGCCGTAATGCCGGATAGCGTTCGTCAAACGCCTGGAACACCGGCAGCAGCAAATTGCGGCCTAAATCCGACGGAACGGCAATCTGCAGGGTGCCGGAGATCTCCTCTTCCGGGGTCTGGATTTTTTGCATCCCGGCATACATCGCATCGAGCATCTGCCGCGCGTAGGGGAGCCAGGCTTCGCCTTCCGGGGTTAAGCGCAGGCTGCGGGTGGAGCGCGCAAACAGCCGGATGGCCAGAGACGACTCCAGCCGTTTAATGGCGGCGCTGACCTGCGCCGGCTGGACGCCCGCTTCTCGTGCCGCATCGCTGAAGCTGCTCAGCGCGGCAACGCGAACGAACAGTATCAGATCCTCAAGCCGAACCATTTTCATCTCCCGAGTATAAGTCTTGTCTCCGCGAGGCTATTTTTCCCGTCACAGCTTCGCTTTACCATCACTTTATTGCGACACAGTGGATAAAACGCCGGAGACATTATGAAAGCCATTGCCATTACCCGTTCAGCACCAGATAACATCGAGTTTTTGCACGAGATTGAGCTGCCGCAGCCAACAGCGACAGGGCACGATCTGCTGATTGAAGTGAAAGCCATCTCCGTCAACCCGGTGGATACCAAGATCCGCACCGGGTTTACCGGGGAGACGCCGCGCGTTCTCGGCTGGGATGCGGTCGGCGTGGTTACCGCGGTGGGTGAAGCGGTAACACTTTTCGCGCCGGGGGATGAAGTCTGGTATGCCGGGGCGCTGGGACGAGCGGGCAGCAACAGTGAATATCAGCTGGTGGATGAGCGCATTGTGGCGCTTAAGCCGAAAACGCTGGATAACGCCGCGGCCGCCGCGATGCCGTTAACGGCGATCACCGCCTGGGAAATGTTGTTCGATCGCCTGGGTGTTCAGGAGCAGGGCAACGAAGGGGATACGCTGCTGATCGTGGGTGCTGCGGGCGGGGTGGGATCGATTCTGGTTCAACTGGCGCGTAAGCTAACGAAAATGACCGTTATTGGCACGGCATCGCGCCCGGAAAGCCAGCAGTGGGTGCGGGAGGCGGGGGCGCATTATGTCATCGACCACAGCAAGCCATTGTCGGAAGAGCTGGCCGCGCTAGGGATCAAAGAGGTGACCCACGTCGCCAGCCTGAACCACACCGCAGCGCACTATGCGGAGATCGTTAAGGCTCTCGCGCCGCAGGGCAAACTGGCGCTGATTGACGATCCCGAGACGCTGGATGCCCGTCCGTTAAAGGCGAAGAGCATCTCCCTGCACTGGGAGTTTATGTTCACCCGCTCAATGTTTGAAACCCGGGATATGATTGCCCAGCACCAGCTTCTGACCCGCGTTGCCGCGCTGATTGATGAGCAGGTGATCACCACCACGCTGGGTGAGCATTACGGGGCGATTACGGCGGAGAATGTGCAGAAAGCCCATGCGCAGATCGAAACCGGACGCGCGGTCGGGAAGATTGTACTGGAGGGGTTCTGAGATGGGCGCTTCTGACATCATCTCTATCATTGCGGTGTTGAAGGCGAAACCCGGCAAGCGTGACGCGCTGAAGGTGGCCCTGCAGGCGCTGTTAATACCGACTCGCCAGGAGCCTGGCAACGTTGAGTATCAGCTGTTCCAGCTGCGGGACACCCCGGACTGCTTCTACGTCCGGGAAGCCTGGCGAGGCCAGGAGGCACTGGAGGCACACATCGCGCTGCCTCATTTTCAGGCCTTTATCCCGCAGATGGAGGCGTTACTGGCGGAGCCGTTGCGGCTGGATTATTTGACGCCGGTAGAGCCGTAATCGTTTTGTCAGGATGGATGGACTGCGCAGGACGAATTGCAGATACAAAAAAGCCCGCATAGCGGGCTTTCAGGACTTCGTATCAGGCTCTGGTGACCATCTACAAAGAATTTTGGTGGGCTGGCGGAGTCTGAATTGGTTATGTAACTTTTTGTTTAATAGCTGATAATCTTCAGTTCAATTTTCATTTTGGTCCCATTGTTGGTCCTAAAAGAAAATGTCAGGTTTTTTGCAGGAGGGGGAAGTTATCGCAGGGGGCTTTTCGTCTATGAAATTAGCCTTTTGCTTTCCTTAGTCTGCTCGGTATTTAATCGTTCATTGCACGTTAGTTTTTAGCAAGTCGCTAGAGCGCCTTGCTCGCAGAATATCTACTACGGAAATATACGGGGTCTGTTGTTGCCACGAAAACCCCTCCCGGTCGATACGGACAAGCTCGTATTTTTCTACCAGAAAGTTCACCGCATCGCTAAGCGATACTCCAGCATCAATATGTTCCCGTATGGTGGTTTCATTACTGGACGGTGTGTCATTCAGCGTCAGGCCATAGTGCTGTGATAACAGATGAGTCAACAGGCGTTGCCAGGTTTCAACGGGTGACAGGCAGGGATGAGTCGCCCGTGTTGGGTGTGATGATAAGGTTTGCATAATGTTTGCTCTATAAATTTAAGGGGATAAGCGTTGAGTTACTGCGGTTCAGACTGGTCGGGATAAATAGCGATATAGATATAACCACAGGGACCGAGTGTATCAGCTTTACAGGTGAGTCCCTTGTGGTAAAGCGTAACGCAGTGCTGATAGCGAGAATTTAGCTTGCCGCTGATGACCATTAGTTCCAGTTGCTTGAGTATCAGGAGAAAAGCCTGGTCCAGGCGCAACACATCCTCGTCGGTCAAAGCTCCGTTGAATCCGGCCCGGTCAGCGAGAAAATGCAGGTGGTTGCCTTCCTGTACAAGATGAGCGCCAAAACAGGGGGATCGTACGCTTTAGTCCCCACTGCTGGCAGGGGGGATTCTCCGGCTTGGTACCAGATACGGAATGATTGTTCATTATTGTTCCTGATTAAAGGGACTTTGCTCCCTTTGGCAGACTCGTACCCAACGGGGTAAAGGAGGATTCTGCCGTTTGCTAACAGGCCTGATGTACTTTTATACGCAGTCATCCGTTCACCACATTTTGGGTATCTTACTAGTAAAATATTTAACTAACTGTTTTAAAAATCAAAAAAGGTGGCAAGCTTTGGCTATGTTTTGGTTTTAGGCCTCGCAATATAGTTGTATTATTTTCAGACTAATCCCCTTCACTGTTTCCCATTGCCATCCATTGGTGTATGCGAAAAGTCATGTTTAAGGTTACTACCCATGGAGATATGGATATTTTTAGCGGTGATTTATGTTGTTTATCTATTGTTTTTCAAAAAGAAAAAACATAGATCTTCAGTAATTTACTCACCAAAACCAGCTAAAGCTCCCCCCAAAGAATGGCTTGCTGACATGAGAAAACAAGAGGCTATTGTGCAAGATGATGAGCGTGAAGATGACAATCTGGCCACTTTTACACTCAGCAGTGGCCAGGGGAACAAGGTCTGCATAACGCCTGTTGTATATCCGCAAGCTTCAAAAAAGAACGGAACCGCAGCGCGATGGGTAAAGATGGGGGAGAAGATTGCTGTAGGAGGTGTAGATATTTTCGGTGGTCATTTCTACTTTGGTCAGCGGATGAAGTCCGCAGGCAATAATTTAAATGGCTATTATGACGATGGAAGTGAGGCATCATTAATTGATGACACATGTAAGATAAAACCCACTTCTTATCTTTACGAGGACGGTTCATTAGGATACTGGCCCAGTTTTTCCTCTCTGTCCCCAGAAGCACGCGGTGCGTATGTCAGTTGGCTCGCCAGCGATAGGTCTGATCCATCGTGTCCTATCGGCTATGTTTTTATCTACCTCTACGGCCTGGAAAGAAAAGTGCTCGTAGATTCCACTGACCCAAAATTCCCTGATGCTGAGTTCCGTAATCTGTTCAATGAAGTCGCTCGGTTAAGATCGGTATTCAGTGAGAACCGCTCCTTCCGTGGATATTCGACCCAATTGCTCGAAGCCATGTCTATTCTGCGCCCGAACATGGGCTTAGCCACTGAGCTTGATAGCGATCCAGGTTTCAGCAACAGCATGCAATTTAAGCTGGCTCTGGCAAAAACTGTACATGAAGGAGTTCCTGTATCAGCTGAACTGGCGTTGAACTGGGTAATAAACCATACCGAGTATTCGCTGCGTACCCCGGCTCGCCGCTGTGCTAAAGAGTTTGCTGCGCTTTTCAAACGGCGTTACACCCTTAAATATGGTGAAGGGATGGTCGTTAAGGCGAATAAAACGCGCCTAAGGTTAGATTACACACCAGCAAGTCCTAGTTTGCGAGGTGTCCGACTTCCTGTTCCTGACCTGCCTGATCCAAGTGCATTGAAGGGGCCTGTCCAAAAAATTGTGGCTCTTGCTGACATATGTACAGATGAACTTGATGCTTACAGTCGCTACCTTGGCCGGAAAGGTACGTCAGTCAATGATACGGCTGCAATTATGTTGCTCCCTTCAGAGATCGTTAATGAAAGCGCAGAAAAAATATTAAGCTCATTCAAACGCTGGGCTGATGAGGCGATCCTCGAAAAAGAGGGGCGAGTATCAGTTGCTGACTTTTGGGCACATATGAATGCCGGCTGTCCAACTAAAATCAATAAAAAAGAGGCCGACTTGATGCAGGCCTTTGCTCTAAAGCTGGGTTACGGTCTGGCACCTGACCCGTATTATCACCATGTGAAGGCGGATGTTGATGGGACACTTGTTCTATTCCCTGCCGCCAAAGGTGGACGCTTCTCACCTTCTCCTGAATTTATCTCAGCAGTAATGACGCTCAGATTAGGGGCGATGGTCGCCTTGATTGACGATTCTCTTGATCAAGCTGAACAGAAAGTGCTTGAGAATGCCATCAACAACAATCCTGTCTTCACCGATGATGAAAAGCGCTCTCTACATGCGTATTTAACGTGGCAGCTTCATACCCCAGCCAATATGACGGGAATGAAAAGCAGGATTGAGTTGATGGGGGCCGCGGAAAAAGTTGCTGTGGGTAAAGTTATCGTTAGTGTTGCCTGTTCGGATGGGACAATAGCGCCTGCCGAAATCAAACAGCTTGAGAAGATTTATTCAAGTTTGGGGCTGGATCCCTCATCTGTCTCGAGCAATGTCCATCAGCATTCCGCAACTGAACATGATCTCGTCTCGTCTGTACCAACTGCTCAGCCAGCAGCAGGGTTCACACTGGATGCTAATGTACTTGCCCGCCACGAATCTGCCACGGATGATGTTCGTAAATTGCTGAACACAATTTTCACCGAAGAAGAACCGGAAGAGCCAGAAAGCGCTCCAGCCTCATTAACGGAGGCGGGGGGGCTTGACTCCGCACATAGCCAGCTTTATCGCAGTTTGCTGGAGAAAGAACAGTGGTCCCGAAAAGAGGCGACAGTATTGTGCGGAAATTTGAATTTGATGCTCGGCGGTGCGCTTGAGGTGATCAATGACTGGTCCTATGCGGTGGTTGATGCTCCAGTACTGGACGATGCCGATGATGATATCTGGGTTGACCTGGAAATTGCCAAAGAATTAGAGGGATAATGAATGTCTGTAACACGTATAAGAGTGAAAGAACGTGACGCTGTTATTCAGTCACTTAAGTCAGGTGTAACGCCAAGGATAGGCATTCAGCATATCCAGGTTGGCCGCGTGAATGAGATCACCGCTCTCCACCAAGATATTGAGAGGATTGCTGACGGTGGTGCAAGCTTCAGACTTATCATCGGTGAATATGGTTCTGGTAAAACGTTCTTTCTGAGTGTTGTGCGCTCTATTGCGCTAGAGAAGAAGCTGGTGTCAGTCAGTGCTGATCTTTCTCCTGATAGACGTATTCACTCATCGGGAGGTCAGGCTCGTAACCTCTATTCAGAGCTTATGAAAAACATGTCCACCAGAAATAAGCCGGATGGTAATGCGTTACTTAGCGTTGTTGAAAGGTTCGTTACGGAGGCAAGGAAGGAAGCTGACACGGACGGCTCCGAGGTTTCATCAGTTATTCATAAACGCCTGGCAGCTCTGTCAGATATGGTGGGTGGATATGACTTTGCGAAGGTCATTGATGCATTCTGGCGCGGGCATGAACAGGATAACGAAACGCTAAAATCCAATGCTATTCGCTGGTTGCGGGGAGAGTACACCACCAAAACTGATGCCCGTAACGATCTCGACGTTCGGACTATTATCTCAGACGCTTCATTCTATGATTCTTTGAAGCTGATGAGCCTTTTTGTCCGCCAGGCAGGCTATGCCGGTCTTTTGGTCAGCCTCGACGAAATGGTGAACCTCTTTAAGCTGAATAATACGCAAGCAAGAACAGCGAACTACGAACAGATTTTGCGGATCCTGAATGATTGCCTGCAAGGCTCAGCCGAGAACATTGGTTTTATCCTCGGGGGGACGCCAGAGTTTCTTTTCGATCCGCGTAAAGGTCTTTACAGCTATGAGGCGCTCCAGTCGCGTCTGGCGGAAAACCGGTTCGCGCAAAAAGCAGGAGTGATTGACTACTCATCCCCCACTTTGCATCTTGCCAGCCTCACCCCTGAGGAACTGTATATTTTGCTGAGAAACCTTCGTCATGTTTATGCAGGTGGAGATCCAGAGAATTATCTGGTACCAGATGAGGCACTGACTGGATTCCTGCATCACTGTAGTAAAACCATTGGAGATGCTTACTTCCGTACCCCCCGTAATACCATAAAAGGTTTCCTGGACATGCTGGCCGTGCTGGAACAAAACAGAACGATGAACTGGCAAACACTAATCGAGGGTGTGGCGATTGAAGAGGACAGGCCCAGCGATATGGATGACGGCACTACGGAGGAAAGCGATGACGACGACGGACTGGCGAACTTCAAACTATGAGCAGTGCCTACGATAGCCTCGATCCCCGCGTCCGTAAGTGGGTTTACAAGCAGGGGTGGTCTACATTAAGGCCCTTGCAGGAGAGTTCTATCCCGGCAATTTTAGCCCGTGATCGAGACGTGCTAATCAGTGCAGGTACAGCAGCGGGTAAAACAGAGGCTTTCTTTCTTCCTGCCTGTTCAGCAGTTGCAGATCTCACGAATGGATTTGGCATCGTCTATATCAGTCCGTTGAAGGCATTGATTAACGATCAGTACCGTCGTCTTGAAAGCCTTGGAGATGCATTGGAAATGCCAGTGACTCCTTGGCACGGGGATGTACCACAAAGCAAAAAGAAGAAGGCTCGGACAAACCCTGCTGGCATTTTACTGATTACACCTGAGTCACTTGAGTCTTTGCTCATAAATTCAATGGGCTGGCTCAAACAGGCGTTTTCGTCAGTCGCATACATCGTTATTGATGAGTTTCATGCTTTCATTGGCTCAGAGCGTGGTGTACAGCTGCTTTCTCTGCTCAATAGAATTGACCATGTGCTAGGACGCCAGGTAAATCCAATTCCCCGCGTTGCGTTGAGTGCCACGCTGGGGGAACTGGAGAAAGTGCCCGAACTTTTGCGCCCGGACAAACGACTACCCTGCGTAACTGTTACTGATAGTAAGAGCGAGGCCACTCTTCAGGTACAGGTCAAAGGTTATCTGGAGCGAGTGCTCCAAAAAGAAGAAGAACTTCAGAGTTCAGCTGAACATGACGTTTGCGCTGACATTTTTAGACTTTGCCGTGGCGATTCTCATTTGGTCTTTGCAAACAGTCGAAAGCGGACTGAAAGCATTGCTGCCACGCTGAGCGACATGTGTGAGGAACATATTGTTCCCAATGAATTCTTTCCCCACCATGGTTCCCTTGCCAAAGAATTGCGGGAAGCGCTTGAAACTCGTCTTCAGAAAGGAAATTTGCCCACAACAGCTGTTTGTACAATGACGCTTGAGTTGGGAATTGATATCGGTAAGGTTAAGTCGGTTATCCAAGTTACGCCTCCGCATACTGTTTCCAGTCTGCGTCAGCGTATGGGACGTTCTGGGCGACGCGACTCCCCATCAGTTCTAAGAATGCTAATTACAGAAAATGAGCTCACTGTGACTAGCAGTATCGTTGACCACCTACGGCTGCATTTGGTCCAGTCGATGGCAATGATCAGATTGATGATCTCTAAACAATGGTTTGAGCCTGCCGATTCCCAGCAGATGCATTACTCCACGCTGCTACACCAGATTCTTGCAATTACCGCGCAATGGGGCGGAGTTCGTGCCGATCAACTCTGGTCACAGCTATGTCAAACAGGCCCGTTCCGTAATGTGGATATAGGCGATTTCAAAAGCCTGCTTAAACATATGGGGACATGTGGCCTGCTCACTCAACTCGCTAGTGGAGAAATGGTTGTTGGGGCAGAGGGGGAGAAACTGACTAACCATTACACGTTTTATGCCGTGTTCAACACACCAGAAGAGTTCCGCATTGTCACCGGAAACAGAACCCTTGGAACAGTGCCTGTGGACTCCCCACTGCTACCAGACCAACATATCATCTTCGGCGGGCGGCGATGGAAAGTGACAGAGATCGAGACAGAGAAAAAAGTTATCTATGTAGAGGCGACCAAAGGCGGTCAGCCACCACAATTTAGTGGGGGAGGTATGTCTGTTCATGATGCCGTTCGTCAGGAAATGCTCGCTATCTATAGGGAAGGTGATTACCGCATAGCAATAGGTAGCAAGAAAGTAGATTATGCCGATACTGCCGCCAGAAACCTATTTGCGGAAGGCTGTAGTAACTTTCAGCGTTATAACCTGCAAAATGAGTATTTTATTACGAGTGGGCAACACTGTTACGTAATTCCCTGGATGGGGGATAAAGTTATGAATACGATTACAGCCTTGCTCATACGTTGTGGTTTTAAAGCCAATTCATTCGTAGGTGTTATAGAGATTGATGATGCAAGTGTAGCAACGGTTCAACTGGCGCTTAAAAAAATGCTGTTGTCAGGCTTACCATCTGCATTTGATCTTGCCGAAGACGTCCCAGAAAAGTTCTTGGATAAATACGACGAGTATTTACCAGAGTCCCTTCTTGCGAAAGGATTTGGGGAAAAAGCGTATGACATTGAAGGCACTCGTATTTGGTTGAAGCAACACCTTCAGTAAAACGGCTACTTAATAAGGGGTATGCTCCCCCTAAAATTGAGGCCGATTGATGATATCAATGTTCGCTCTTGTCTCGGATCTGCCAGAAATCGAGGTCATAAGGTCTGCTTTGAGCGAGGAGCGGACATTACGATATCATTAACTTGTGAAGTGTGTTTAGCCTCATTCACTCAGAAAATCGTAAACGGATATAGACAAATGATGAATGAATTTAGAATAGAAATCATATATCTACTAAATAATGTTCTAGACCATTATGGGGTTGAACGTTTTTCATTAGAAGCCTATTAATTTGTGGCTGGTTTTTAGATTCGCCGGTGCAAAAATGTCAGCAATGTCCGCTTCTTGCACGAAGTGGGCGATTGTGTAGAGTCTGATGGTCCGTTTTGAGCGAGAAGCGGACCATCAGCTTATATCAGCATAACAAGGACGATATAGATTAGTCGTGTGAATTGTGCTTTAATTTCTTAAGGATAATATCTGCAAAGCCCTCCTCAAACTCATTTCCATGGTAAGCACTTCCCTCAATGATTAATATTTCATTAATATCTATTTTTTCATCGAAAAAGTTAATTATTTCTTCAATCCGATAAGGAGAACCATAGTGACACTCACATATTATTCTGATGATTCCGCCCATTGTTATAGGTATATTTAATTGCATTTGCTTGATGCACAGTAAATCTATATCCGAGTTAGTCCAGACTTTAGTATTTGGCATTGGGTGATATAATCTATAAGCTAGGTCATGAATTATACAACTTGACCCGCGCTGATACCTGTTGACATTAAGTGGCTTATGTATACTTTCTGCCGTATAAAATTGTTCCCAAACAGCATAATTAGAGTTTATAGCACGAGTCTGTCTATCAAGTTGAGATGAAAAATGAGACATTAAGGAAGGTTTGTGAGTGTAATCCCAGTTTGCACGATCTGTTTTTGCTTCAAAAAAACAAATTTTACCAAGACGAGTGTCACGATCGATTAATACAACCATAGCGTCCGCTCCCCAGAATCGTTCTCGAGATGAGGGAAGCTTCTGGGAATGAGTATGAACTCTCAATGGCATTGCTGCATTGACTATCCTCCTGATATGCGAAGTTAAATTTGAAGTGTAGTCATTTTCATCAACAATGTATCCATTATGAAAGTCCTGCCTGATTTCCATATCAGCAATATTGATTAAACTTTCGAGCCTGAGTCTCATTCCACTATCAAACAATGTCATTTTCTCTCCTTTAAAAAATAACTATCAAATGATAAATTTATCGGCAAAAAATGACTTTTCTTTAATTATAATTATTTTTATTGTAGCCATAAGGAACCATGCTTCAGGATTTAAGTTGTAATTTAGAAGATTAAATAAAATTCATAGCGGAAATCTTATCTTATTTACCATTGGCATACATGAACCAACTTAATGAAGACTGATGAAGATATAGGGGCGAAATAGCGAATAAGTATAGAATAAAAATATTAAAACCGTCCACCTCTGGCACTAAGCGGGCTAAAGCAGACAGATTTGACGAGATAAGGGTACAGATGAATTATTATCCATACCCTTAGACGATTACTTCTCAGTTGATTTGCTTGGTTTCAACCCTGGGGTATTGCCGGGTGTATCCTTATTATCACGTCTGCGTTGATCTGGTTTTTCTGTTGATTTTGCGATTGGTTTTGGACCAGGTTTAAGCCTCATAATTGTGTTCCTTAGCCTTGTCAGAGGTTATTCCTTAGTGTGGATACAAGGGAAGCGATAAGAATTATCAAGCTTAGATGGGCGGTGGAGAGTGACTACTAGGCTATTATGTGAGCAATGTCAGCTTTTGGCACATAGCGGCCGGCCCCTTACTGAAGTTAGCCAAAAATGAGTTGCTATGAGCCCTCAACAATGAGGGCCACCTCGGAGATTGTCAGGCTGATTGCGCCAATTGCCGATGCAGGACCTGCAAACTTGTTCCCGCCCCTCCCCATGCAGCAGCCGAGCCGACCACATACAGGTTTTGCTTGGCGCGCGAGACGGCTACATTGATTATATTTGGAGGGCTCGCAGCCCACTGACGCGCCCTTTGCTGGCTAGCTTTCGGCGCACCCAGCAACAGTATGACCGTGTCCGCCTCTCGGCCCTGAAACGTGTGGATCGTGCCTATACGATCACGGCACCACTCATCCAATTTTGCGCCGAACGCCCGCAGCAGATCGGTCTCTCTGTCGAGACGCCGACGCATGTTCTGCTCTACGATCTTGAATGGTGTAATGATAAATACGTCCGGATTTGTAATACCCGATGCTGCCAGCTCTTTGAGCATTCGTACAACCGCTTCACCCTCGTCGGGGCACCATTTTGTTTCAGCATCGCCATTAATATCCACCCAGCGAGATCTCCCCAAAGCCGAGCCGATAGATCCCGGGCTTTTAGGCCCGACAGCATGGACCATCTGCCCGGCATAGGCGATGGAGTTAGAAACATCGAACATTGGGTTCTGGCAACGCCTGTGAACAAGGAGTGGCAGCCCGACTTCTCGATCACCTATGTCCATGACGAAGGTGGATTTGAAGCGCGATGCTTGATCAGCAAGGGTCTGCGTAGATGCTGCGGGGGCAGACCATTCGACTTGGTCAATGTTAAAGAACTTGCAGATTTCGGCGCTCAGCTTTTCAGGAAGTGAAATTACAGGTGGGATTTGCAACGGGTCACCTACCACGATGGAGCGCTTTGCCCGCATGATAGCTCCAACTGCTGCCTGAGGAACGGCCTGGCCTGCTTCATCTACCAGAAGCCAGCCAATGCTCTCTGGTGGTAGATCCCCGAACATCGTCCGAACAGAGGCGAATGTCGTGGACACGGTCGGCACAACCATGAAAAGGCTCGACCAAAGGTCGGGGAGAAGTTCACGGTGAGCGGAAGACTGGAAGGCACCAGCCACCATGCCCGACATCAATAGCCCAAGATTATGTTGCAAGCGGCTGGCCGAAGCATCGATGAACGTTTTATGCACAGTCAGGGCAGCGGCGAAAAGATCCTCCCGCAGGCTATGAACCTCATCGGGAAGCCATGGCGCAGTCAGGTGGATAGCCTCGTGCTCGCGCTCGAAGAATCTCTCATCAACGACCCTGTCTCCCATGCGGTTTCGTGCCTCTGCCTCGGTTGCCTTCAATTTCGAGACAGCCTGATATTTGCTGGAAATTTCCTGGTCGAGTTGCTGTAACTGGGACTCAGTATTGCTCCACTCAGTCCTTGCAAGCTCCAGGGCCCTGTCTGTCTCCTGCGCCCGTAAGACTGATTGCTGCAAGGTCACCGAGAGTTTGTGCAGTGTCGATCTCCACGACTTCCAGGCCGCAGTCGCGAACAAACGGGAGAAGAAACCTGGACGGCCAGCAAGATGGCTGTCGAGTATGATCTTATCCTGCTCGATCTGCGATTTTGTCTTCTCATGCTCGCGTTGGCAGGATTCAGCAGTCTGGTGTGCCTCTTCGACGGCTTCATTCAGACTCGGACGACGCTGTTCCACACTTTGAAGTTCGGTGGTCGCTCCCTTGAGCGCCTGGATATGCCTTCGCATTTCTTCGATGCTGGCGATTTCGGCGTCTATCGTCTCCTTGAGTTTAAGGAAAACGGTTCGCGCTTTCCGCCAGGCCGCTAAAGCGTCCACTTCGTTAGTGCTGGGCCGCTCATTGACGACCACGCTGGGCATCACGCGATCGATGATTTCGCCAGTTTGTTCGTCCTTGATCTCACGCAAGACGTTTAAGCCGCGAGCTGCTTTCAGGTAGGTAAGGAAACCACCGTCTTCATTCCACCAGAAATTTTGCTGGAACGCACCTCGGTTGCTGCTCTTGCCGAGAGCCGCGGCGATCAATCCCCAGGTTTCGACAGGGTCAGAGGATAGGTCCCCCTCGGCCTCGGCTTCGAAATAGCCGGCGCGTTTGGGGTTCGCAATCAGGTCGCTGATGGACCGGAAGTAGGCGATCTGTTCATGGCGACCATTGGCTTCCTTGAGAGGAAGCTCTTTACTGACGTTTTCAACCGCTTTGTTATTGGAGGAGGCTACGACGATCTCATGGCCCTTCAAGGATGCATGTAACTTGTAGAAGTGCAGGAAGGCATTGGAACCGAATGCCAGCTTCTCGCCTGTTGTGGAAAAGGCATCCTGCGGTTTGTTGAAGCCGCACATCGCCGTGGCCCGATCGAGAATGCACCCAACGACAATATCCCGCAGAAGAGTGGTCTTTCCGGTACCCGGTGGTCCATTGACACCGATGATACCTGGAGCATCATTCAGCTCAGCACGCGCCGCATTCACGGCAGCCTGTTGAAGCAGCACCAATGGATGGCCACCTTTCGAAGGCCAACGAGCCTGCGGCATGAGCGACGGTGCGACGAATGGCTCAACTGCGAAAATGGGCGATAGCACGTCGATTTTCTGTTCAGGCCTGTCAATTCCCATGTAGCGGCGCAAACCGGTTCCGGCTTTGCCCGTCTCGAGCAATTTAGTTGCTTCACCGAGATCTTCAAGATAGAAGGAATTCAGTAACGAAGGTTCAGGCGGCGCCTTGGCCCTGAAATGATGAAACACCTTAATCGCGAATGTGGGTGGCTCAACCAAATGCTCGGGTACACCGAACTGAGACACAAGCCATTTATAAGCGTTAAGAACGACATCTAAATCGATCGGTATGGGTTCTCCATCCTCGTTGTGACGGCGAACCATTCGCTCCAGATGCTCGATAATGCGCGGCTCAACATTCGGCCAATCCCCTAAGCTCCCAAGCTTCAGATCGAGAGCCGGCTTGAGTGCCCAGGCAAAACTGGAAACGGCAACGCCTTTGTCCTCAAGCACATAGCCTTCTTTGTCGATCAGGATCGAGCCGATGGCCGCTTTCTTCCCGTCCGGGCGTGAACGCTCCTCATCCTCCCCAAAAACCTTGACCAGCTCGTCCGCCGCCTTGTCGAGAGCGATGGCGCCGAGGATGACTTCGAAATAAAGCTTATAACTGGGCTTGCTGCAGGCATTTGGTCCCCATGGAACACCTCGCTCCAATAGAGCAACCCTGGAGCGGTCGCCGGTTGCCATATCCTCTGGGCGTTTATAGCCTTGAGGCGACAATGCTTCGAGGGCTGTCCATGCTGCCAGTATTGCTCGCGCATCATTCGCCTTACTTGATGGAGAAAAAGACGGGAGCGGACCTAGATCGATTTGGTCTTTGTCGAATTTCTCTTGCATGGCAGAGTCTGGGATGGTCTTCGATTGCAGGTGCTCTACAGATGCAGGCGAATTGTGGGGCACAGCTTGAGAAAATGGTATGGACGCCGAATCGGGATTACATGTTGATGGGCTGGAAGCCGACATGGCGACCACGCTGCGGTTGCTAAGTGCAGTTAGAGAATGCTCGATTTTAGCCGTCAGCGTCCGCGCCCTGGAAGTGTTGCGAAAGGTCAGCTCGCTCAACAATTGTTCAAGTACACTAACATTGTTGCTGGATTGCTCGAAGATTGCTTCCAGATCGAAGATTGATTTTTGCGCATACTGCCGTGTCTTCATTTATTTCTGCGGCTCCATATCCCTTAAGTTAAGAGATATTATGATAATTAACTTGATTTCTAAAACTATTAACTTCCGCTCGAAATATAAAGTCTCATTCGGCCCACTACTAAAGTGGGAACCGTCATTAATTATACGTCACCCCGCTAAACGCACTCCTCTCATACCTCCGCGATCAGCAACCATAACGAGAGCAACCCACCACTGCATCATTGGACGACGTTGCTCGAGATAGTCACTGCGATTGTAAGCGCGATGTGCTTCTTTTTTGTCCACATGAGCCACCGCAGCTTCAATAACATCGGGTGGAAAGCCCTGCTCATTAAGGGCCGTACTGGCAATAGATCGCGGATCGTGTGAAACAATAACGCCACCAAAACCTGCACGTTTCAGTGAAGCGTTTACGGTTTGGCTATTCATTGGCTGGGTCGGTTTGATACGGCTGGGGAAGATAAATTCTCGATTGCCACTTAACGGCTTCATCATCTCCAGTATCGCAATTGCTGCATCTGACAATGGAACAGTATGGTCGCGGTTCATTTTCATACGTGCTGCAGGAATCTTCCACTCTCGCGCTTCTATGTCTACCTCTTCCCAGCTAGCTTCAGCCGCTTCGGCAGGGCGGGTAATAGTAAGAAGTTGCCACATGAACAAGCAGCGTGTGGAAAGACTAATGCTGGCTGTTCGCATTGCTTGCATCAGTTGTGGTAGCTGATCCGGTCGAATGCTGGGCATGTTCTTTTTCTGAGGCTTCTCGAAGGCTTTACCGATATCAACGCTGGGAACAGCATCAATCAGCCCTATGTTTTGGGCATAGATCATGACCTCATTAATGCGCTGGCACAGGCGACGAACGGTTTCCAGTACTCCTCTGGCCTGAACCGGTTGGACGGCCTGAACCAGTGTGTGAGCTTTAATATCTGTAACGCTAATGTCGCCAATTGCAGGAAAGACATCTCTTTCAAGAGAGCGCCAGATATCGTCGGCATAGTCCTCTGTCACGCTGGCTTTCTTCACATTCCACCATCGTTCAGCCACGAGTTGGAAAGTATTGGTTTTAGCTTCAAGCGAACTGCGAAGTTGTTCTTGCTGATGTTCCTGTGGATCGATTTGTTTCGCAAGGTGAGAGCGAGACTCTGCCCGATAGTTTCTGGCATCGGCAAGCGTAACTGACGGGTAGGAGCCTATGCTCTTTTTCGCACGTTTCTTGGTGACAGGGCGAATGTAGCGAAACTGCCAGATTTTACTCCCGCTGGATTTGATAAGTAGCTGAAGGCCATCGCCATCATAGAGAACGTAGTCCGCTCCCTTGGGTTTAGCAGATTCGATTTCTTTAACGGATAGAGGTTTGGTTTGTCTCGCCATTGCCGGGTTTCCATAGTTTTAGGCACCTCAAAAACAATGAAGCTTTATGATGTGCCTAACAAGGTGCCTAAAAGGTTCGGATTTAATTAGTTGGCATCAGACTTCGCGGGACAAATTGAGGGCACAAAAAAGCCCGCAGGGCTTGCGCCGTGCGGGCTTTCAGGACTTCATCGGATGACTCTGGTAATCACCGATGGAGAATTTTGGTGGAGCTGGCGGGAGTTGAACCCGCGTCCGAAATTTCTACATCCTCGGTACTACATGCTTAGTCAGTCTTTACATTCGCACGCCAGCTGCGGACAGACACGCCACTAACGAACTAGCCTGATTAGATTTAACACTTCAGCCCCAGGCAGGACATCCATGCGATCTCTTTTGGGTTTGACCTCTCTTTGATCCCCGTCTTAAGAGCGGAAGCTAGGGAGAGAGGGCTCTTAGCAGGTTATTAAGCTGCTAAAGCGTAGTTTTCGTCGTTTGCGACTATTTTTTTGCGGCTTTTTACGAGGCAAACCGCCCCTCGGCATGCACCTTGGGTTTCGCAAATCCCGTCGAATCCAGAATCAGCCCCAATAGTGTTACAGCAAGTATACCAGAACTCGTAGCCGGGATACCACCCCGGAACGCTAACTTATTGAATCGCTCAATAAGTGCGCTGAAATTAACGGCCTGCGTGCTTCATGATGCGCGCTTTATCGACCTGCCATTCGCGGTCTTTCGCGTCGTTACGTTTGTCGTGCTGCTTCTTACCTTTTGCCACGCCGATTTTCACTTTGCACCACGCGTTCTTCCAGTACAGCGACAGGGCGAGCACGGTATAACCTTCGCGGTTGATGCGCCCGAACAGGGAATCCAGCTCACGCTTGTTCAACAGTAGCTTACGGGTGCGGGTAGGATCGCAAACGTAGTGTGAAGAGGCGACCGTCAGTGGCGTAAAGTTCGCGCCAAACAAAAAGGCTTCGCCGTCTTTGAAGATCACGTAGCTATCACCGATGTTGGCTTTACCCGCACGCAGCGATTTAACTTCCCAGCCCTGTAACGCCAGGCCAGCTTCGAATTCTTCTTCAATGAAATACTCGTGGCGGGCACGCTTGTTGAGCGCAATGGTTGCCGAGCCAGGTTTATGTGCTTTTTTCTTCGTCATAAGTGTCGTGAAGCCGTAGGTAATCTGATGTCAAAAAGTCACCTCATTGCGTCCTGTGAGGTCTAACGCGCTATATTAGCACGAGATGAGGCTCAGCGTTTTTTTAACAGGGGATAAATGTTATTATTTGTTGGTTGTTTGATCAGGAAAAATGTTATGCCTCAGATTAGTCGTACTGCGCTTGTCCCTTACAGTGTGGAACAGATGTACCAGTTAGTGAATGACGTTCAGTCATATCCGCAGTTTATCCCGGGATGTACCGGGAGCCGCGTGCTGGACTCAGGCCCGACGCAAATGACGGCGGCGGTGGATGTTTCCAAAGCCGGGATCAGCAAAACATTCACGACCCGCAACACGCTGACCGATAACCAGAGCATTCTGATGCATCTGGTGGATGGCCCCTTCAAAAAATTGATGGGCGGGTGGAAGTTCGTTCCGCTCAGTGCCGACGCCTGCCGGATCGAGTTTCATCTCGATTTCGAATTTACCAACGCCCTGATTGAACTGGCGTTTGGCCGCGTGTTTAAAGAGCTGGCGGCGAATATGGTCCAGGCGTTCACGTTGCGCGCCAAAGAGGTTTACAGTGCCAGCTAAGATCGTGGTGGAAGTGGCTTACGCGCTGCCAGAAAAACAGTATTTGCAACGCGTAACTCTGGAAGAGGGTGCCACCGTTGAAGAGGCGATCCGCGCCTCTGGCCTGCTGACGCTGCGTAGCGATATCGATCTGGCGAAAAACAAAGTCGGAATTTATAGCCGTCCGGTCAAACTGGCCGATAACGTGAAGGATGGCGACCGGGTGGAGATCTATCGCCCGTTGATTGCCGACCCGAAAGAGCTGCGTCGCCAGCGTGCGGAGAAGTCTGCTAAATAAGGTGGCTTTCAGGGTGACACTGTTCTCACCGGGTTTACAGGCAGCGAGAGAAACAAAAAAGGTGCTCATTGAGCACCTTTTTGTATTTCTGAAACCTTACTCTTTGGTGAGCGCCGGTTTGTTATCGATGTTTGTCAGAACGCCGCTGCTGTTGAAGGTCAGCGTCAGGGTCTGCTGGGAAACGTCCTCATGGCCTGGCTTCTGGCGGAACACGTAGAACCAGGTATTGGTGCCAAACGGATCGGACATCATCGGCGTGCCCAGGGCATAGGCAACCTGCTGCTGCGTCATACCAACACGAATTTTAGACACATCGTTAGGAGCAAGATAGTTCCCCTGGTTGATGTCAGGACGGTAAACCACTTTTTCCAGAGTGGAGCAGCCTGCGGTCAACATCAGAAGAACCGCTGCGGCAGCGGTCAGCGTTTTACAGCGCATAGTGATTTGATTCCTTTTCCGGCCCGGGCAATACGCGACGGCTCATATGTAATATGCCGATGATAATAGACCTTTCACCACATTAAAACCTCTGGCGGCAGGTCTGTCGGCGTTTTTATTGTTCTGTATGACCCTGAGATACCGAAAAAGTTTAGGCAGCCAGCAGTTCTTTCGCATTCGCCAGCGTGTTGCGAGTGACTTCGCTACCACCCAGCAGACGGGCCAGTTCCTGCAGACGAGCACGTTTGTCCAGCGGCTGCATGTGCGTTTCGGTCATCTCGCCGTCGGTTTCTTTGCTGACAAAGAAATGATGGTGGCCGCAACCGGCAACCTGCGGCAGGTGGGTCACACACATCACCTGAGTGGACTCGCCAAGCTGGCGCAGCAGTTTACCCACTACCGCCGCGGTCGGGCCGCTAATACCGACATCTACTTCATCGAAGATCAGCGCCGGGGTTTCCATTTTCTTCGCCGTGATCACCTGAATCGCGAGGGCGATACGCGACAGCTCACCGCCGGACGCGACGCGGGAAATAGCCTGCAGGGGCTGGCCTGGGTTGGTGGTCACGCGAAATTCAATGCGATCTGCACCTTCAGCCGTGAGGTGGTTGGCTTCAAACTTCACATCAATGGTGAAAACACCGTGCGGCATCGACAGCAGATGCATGCTCTCTGTGATGTGCTGACTGAGTTCCTGAGCGTAACGCTGACGAACATTGTGTAGCTGCGTAGCGGTTTCGATAGCCTGCTGATGATGCACGCTGACGGCCAGAGAAAGGGTTTCCAGCGAGTCGGCTTGATCGTCGAGCTGATTTTGCTCGTCCAGCAGGGACTGGTGGAAGTTCGGCAGCTCTTCCGGCGAAACGTGGTGCTTACGCGCCAGGGAAATTTGGCGCGAAATACGCTGTTCCAGCTCAAACAGACGGTTAGGATCGAGATCAAGACGCTCGCAGTAGTGGCGCAGCTCGTCACTGGCTTCGGAGATTTGAATGGCCGCCTCTTCCAGCATATCCAGCATGCCGGACACTTTGCTGTCCATTCCCGCCAGTTCGGTTACTAACTGACGTACGGAATAGAGCTGGCTTTGCAGATTCACCTCTTCGCCGTCGGCCAGTAAGGTCAGCGCCTGCTGGCCGGTGGAGAGCAGTTGCCCGCTGTTGGCGAGGCGCTTGTACTCTTCGTCGATCTGCTCAAACTCGCCCGGCTGCGGGCTAAATTCGTTCAACTCTTTCAGCTGATAGGCCAGCAGTTCGGCGCGCGCCGCGCGCTCCTGGCTCTGCTGTTGGTGCAGCGCCAGCTCACGGCAGCTTTGATGCCACTGACGATAGTGCGCCGCCATCAGTTGCATAAGGTCAGACTCACCGGCATAGCCGTCGAGTAAGGACTTCTGCTGATCGGGTTTGATTAATTGCTGATGGGCGTGCTGCCCGTGAATCTGGATTAACAGCTGACCCAATTCACGCAGTTGGGACAGAGGCACCGCAGTACCGTTGATGAAGCCACGAGAGCGACCGTCGCTATTAAGAACGCGGCGAAGTAAGCACTCACGACCATCTTCGAGCTGGTTCTGTTCAAGCCAGCGCAGGGCGGCAGGGGTATCTTTGAGGGAGAAACGGGCGCAGAGATCGGCACGGCTGGCGCCAGCGCGAACCATGTCGCCGTCGGCACGACCGCCAAGGCACAGCCCGAGCGCATCAATCGCAATGGATTTACCGGCACCGGTTTCCCCGGTGATAGCGGTCATTCCGCTGTTGAAATCAATTTCTAGCTCACGAACGATGGCGAAGTTGCTGATGGTCAGTTGTGCCAGCATAAACGTTTTCCTGTATGAAAAACCATAACTGTGTTTGTGTACAGTATAAACTGGTTTTTTATCCAGTAAAGTGCTGGATGCTATTTCAGAACAATTTTTTCGACCAGCCGAGCTTGGAGCTTAATGTATTGAAATAGCTGTAGTCTTTAGGGTGGATCAGATTCAGGTGGTAATCGCAGCGGCGGATCAGCACGTCTTCCCCTTCCTGTATCGGCAGCGCGATTTGGCTGTCGCAGCTGATCTCGAGGTCGTTACGGCGGTGCGAGAAACGCAGACGAATCGTGCTGCTGCTGTTGATCACCAGCGGGCGGGCTGAGAGGGTGTGAGGGAACATCGGCACTAACGTGATGGCATCCAGCGACGGCGTCAGGATCGGGCCGCCCGCCGAAAGCGAATAGGCCGTGGAGCCGGTGGGAGTAGAGATAATCAGGCCATCGGAGCGCTGCGAGAAGGCAAAGATTTCGTCGATATACACCTCAAACTCAATCATGTGCGCCACTTTTCCCGGATGCAGCACCACTTCATTAATCGCGGTGCTGATCCGCTTCTGGCAATCCTGCTGGCACACCTGGGCTTCCAGCAAAAAGCGTTTTTCACTGATGTAGTGGCCTTCCAGCACGTCTGCGAGCTGCTGCTGGGCGTTATCCGGGTCAAGGTCGGTCAAAAAGCCCAGGTTGCCACGGTTGATACCAATGACTTTAATGTCATAGCGGGCGAGGGTTCGCGCGGCGCCGAGCATATTCCCGTCGCCCCCAACCACCACCGCCAGGTCGGCCTGCTGGCCGATTTCCGCCAGCGTGCCGGTTTTGACGTTTGTTAATTGCAGTTCCTGGGCAATCTGTTGTTCAACAATCACATCGTAGTTTTTGGCGCACAGCCAGCGATACAGCATTTCATGTGTCGTCAACGCAGTAGGGTGACGTGGATGACCGACAATCCCAATACACTTGAAATGGTTGCTCATTTTCTGAAGGTCCTTGTGCGAATGAATGATGACAATGTGGCTTGTTCCCTTGAATCCCGGAAACTGATCCCCATAATAAGCGAAGTTAGCGAGTTGAATGCAGAAAAACGCGGAGAAATTCATGAGTAGTAAAGAACAGAAAACGCCTGAGGGGCAAGCCCCGGAAGAAATTATCACGGAGCAGCACGAAGAGGTTGAGGCTACAGAGGCTGAGGCCGGTGCTGAGCAGGTGGATCCGCGCGATGAAAAAATTGCGAATCTGGAAGCTCAGGTAGTTGAAGCCCAGAATCGCGAGCGCGATGGCATCCTGCGCATCAAAGCGGAAATGGAAAACCTGCGTCGTCGTACCGAGCTGGACGTTGAAAAGGCGCATAAATTTGCGCTGGAGAAGTTCGTCAACGAACTGCTGCCGGTTATCGACAGCCTGGATCGCGCGCTGGAAGTGGCGGATAAAGCCAACCCGGATATGGCCCCGATGGTTGAAGGCATTGAGCTGACGCTGAAATCCATGCTCGACGTGGTGAAGAAGTTCGGTGTGGAAGTTGTTGCCGATACCAACGTGCCGATGGATCCAAACGTGCATCAGGCAATCGCGATGGTGGAGTCTGAGGACGTCGCTGCCGGTAACGTGCTGATGGTGATGCAGAAAGGCTATACCCTGAACGGTCGTACCATACGCGCGGCGATGGTCTCTGTGGCGAAAGCTAAGGCGTAATTTGCCTCTCGTAGTGCCGGGTGGCGGCTTCGCCTGACCCGGCCTACTCCAGTTTACTCCGCGACACTCTCCCTGAGCGGTTTCACCGGTAACACTCTCACCTGCTTAATCATATTGTCCTGTACGTCCAGGATATCAATATCATACTGGCCGATACGCACCCGTGTGCCTGCCGCCGGGATCTCCTCCAGCGCTTCCAGAATCATGCCGTTAATGGTACGGGCTTCCGCTTCCGGCATCTGCCAGTTAAAGGCTTTGTTCAGTTCGCGGACGTTTGCGCTGCCGTCAATCAGCACCGAGCCGTCGTTTTGCGGCGTGACCTCTTCAGCAAGGGAAGGGGACATGGACGTGGTAAAGTCGCCCACAATCTCCTCCAGAATATCCTCTACCGTTACCAACCCCTGGATATCGCCATATTCATCGACCACCAGACCCACTTTCTTTTTATTGCGCTGAAATTTAATCAGCTGGGTGCTGAGCGGCGTGCCTTCCGGGATGTAATAAATCTCATCTGCCGCGCGCAGCATTACCTCTTTGGTGAATTCGTTTTTCTCGGTCATCAAACGATACGCTTCGCGTACGCGCAGCATGCTGATGGTGTCGTCCAGCGAATCGCGGTACAACACGATGCGGCCATGCGGGGAGTGGGTCAACTGGCGAACAATCGACTTCCAGTCATCGTTGATGTCGATGCCCACGATCTCATTGCGCGGCACCATGATGTCGTCAACGCTGATCTTTTCCAGATCCAGCACCGACAGCAGCATATCCTGATTGCGGCGGGAGATTTGCGAGTGTGATTCATGCACGATGGTACGCAATTCATCTTTGCTCAGCGCACTACTGATCGCCACATCTCCTTTAATGCCCACCATGCGCATCAGCACTCGCGTCACGCCATTTAACAGCCAGACCAGGGGCATCATCAGAATGAGTAACGGTGCCAGCAGGAAGCTGCTGGGATAGGCGACCTTCTCGGGGTAGAGCGCGGCAATAGTCTTCGGCAACACTTCGGCGAACACCAGCACCACAAAGGTGAGCACCCCGGTGGCGATAGCGACCCCGGCGTTGCCATAAAGACGCATGCCGACAATGGTGCCCAGCGCGGAGGCGAGAATGTTGACCAGGTTGTTGCCGATAAGCACCAGGCTTATCAGGCGATCCGGTTTGCGCAGCAGTTTTTCCACGCGACGGGCGGCCCGGTTACCCTGTTTGGCGCGATGACGTAACCGGTAGCGGTTCAGCGTCATCATGCCGGTTTCTGAGCCGGAGAAATAGGCGGAGATAACCACCATGACGATCAGGGTGACGATCAGCGTGGTGGTGGAGATGTGTTCCAGGGGGAACTCCTTGGTTGCTTAGCCGGCGATTTGTTGGATGACGCGGCTACCAAAATAAGCCATTGTCAGGAGGCCAGCTCCCGCAACGTTGAACCAGACCACGCGGCGACCGCGCCAGCCTTCATGATAATGGCCCCATAACAGGACAATATAGACAAACCACGCGATGATGGAGAGCACGGCCTTATCGATATTCTCCATGCTGAAGAGATTTTGCATATAAAACAGGCCGGTACTTAGGGTGAGCGTCAGCAATACCACCCCGACCTGAGTGATGTGAAACATCTTGCGCTCGATGGTCATCAGCGGCGGCATTTCGTTACTGAACGCCAGCTTTTTATTTTTGAGCTGGTAGTCAATCCAGGCCAGCTGGAGCGCGTACAGCGCGGCAATGATCAGCGTTGCATACGAGAACAGCGACAGGCCAATATGCACCATCATCCCGGGAGTAGTTTCCAGATGGGTGATGAACTCATTCGGCACAAAGGTAGCAAAGGCGAGGTTGATCAGCGCAAAGGCATAGACAATCGGCAACAGCAGCCAGCCGCGATTTTTCGAGGCCACAATGGTCATCACCGTACAGATCATCAGACTGACCAGCGAACCGACGTTAAGCAGGCTCAGGTTTTGCCCGCTGCCGTCGCCCGGCAGAATGCGCGCTTCGAGCGCAAAGGCGTGACTTATCAATGCGATGACAGCCGACAAAATAGCCATTCGCCGCCAGCCGCTGTTTTTTTGTAGCAGGCCAGGGATGATCAGCGCGAGGCTGACAGAGTACGCCACAAGGGCGATCAGTGCGAAAACAGGCATATAGGTGTCGACAGTTGTCCTGATGAGAAAGAGGTGCAGTATAACGTTACGTGAGGCGTGCTCCAACCGTTGCATAACAACAAAGGCGCCTTCATGTTATACTGCGGCAAAATTCTGTGTACGTGTCGCGCCAGCGACCTAACGTTTCTACCCCAGGCGAGAGACAATGTTTGATAATTTAACCGATCGTTTGTCGCGCACGCTGCGCAACATCAGCGGCCGTGGACGCCTTACTGAAGACAATATTAAAGAGACGCTGCGCGAAGTACGCATGGCGCTGCTTGAAGCAGACGTCGCGTTACCGGTCGTGCGTGATTTCATCAACCGTGTGAAAGAGAAAGCGGTTGGTCATGAAGTGAACAAGAGCCTGACCCCGGGTCAGGAGTTCGTCAAAATCGTTCGTAATGAACTGGTTTCGGCGATGGGCGAAGAGAACCAGAGCCTGAACCTGGCGGCGCAACCGCCGGCAGTGGTGCTGATGGCCGGTCTGCAGGGTGCGGGTAAAACCACCAGCGTCGGTAAGCTGGGTAAATTCCTGCGCGAAAAGCACAAGAAGAAAGTGCTGGTCGTCTCTGCCGACGTTTATCGCCCGGCGGCAATCAAACAGCTGGAAACCCTGGCTGAACAGGTTGGCGTGGAATTCTTCCCGTCCGACGTAGGACAAAAGCCGATCGATATCGTTAACGCGGCGCTGAAAGAAGCGAAGCTGAAATTCTTCGACGTGCTGCTGGTGGATACCGCCGGTCGTCTGCACGTTGACGAAGCGATGATGGACGAAATCAAGCAGGTGCATGCCGCGATCAAACCGGTCGAAACCCTGTTTGTTGTCGATGCGATGACCGGTCAGGATGCGGCCAACACCGCGAAAGCGTTCAATGAAGCGCTGCCGCTGACCGGCGTAGTGCTGACCAAAGTGGACGGTGACGCCCGCGGCGGTGCGGCGCTTTCGATTCGTCATATCACCGGCAAGCCAATCAAATTCCTCGGCGTGGGCGAGAAGACCGAAGCGCTGGAGCCTTTCCACCCGGATCGTATTGCCTCCCGTATCCTCGGCATGGGCGACGTGCTGTCGCTGATCGAAGATATCGAGAGCAAAGTTGACCGTGCGCAGGCCGAGAAGCTGGCGACCAAGCTGAAAAAAGGCGATGGCTTCGATCTCACCGACTTCCTGGAACAGCTGCGCCAGATGAAGAACATGGGCGGTATGGCAAGCCTGATGGGCAAGCTGCCGGGCATGGGCCAGATCCCGGACAACGTTAAATCGCAGATGGATGACAAAGTTCTGGTGCGGATGGAGGCAATTATCAACTCCATGACGCTGAAAGAGCGTGCCAAGCCGGAGATCATTAAAGGCTCCCGTAAACGCCGTATCGCGGCGGGCTGCGGGATGCAGGTCCAGGACGTTAACCGCCTTCTGAAACAGTTCGATGACATGCAGCGCATGATGAAGAAGATGAAGAAGGGCGGTATGGCCAAAATGATGCGTGGCATGAAAGGTATGATGCCGCCAGGATTCCCGGGCCGCTAAAACACGGGCATAAGGCTATCTTGTTTGCCAGTTTAGCCCCGGGGTGTGCTCGACAAAATACAGTCGTGTTTTAAACGTCCTTCAGGATGGCCCGAAGGGCGAGCGGAGCGGGTAAATGCTTGCGTACTACCTGTATGCTCCGCTTTTTTGCACACCCTGACTGAACTGGCTGCAGCGATGTACGTCTTATATCCCCTGTTTAAGAGATGCTGATTGCATTTTCCCCAGAAATCAGTAAAATTTTCGGGCTTTTAATATGACACCGGGCTCCTTCCCTCGATGGGGCCCGGTGTTTTATTCACACAAGAGGATGTTATGGTAACTATTCGTTTAGCACGTCACGGCGCAAAAAAGCGTCCGTTCTACCAGGTTGTTGTTACTGACAGCCGTAATGCACGCAACGGTCGCTTCATCGAGCGCGTTGGTTTCTTCAACCCACTGGCCTCTGGCGCAGAAGAAGAAACCCGTCTGGATCTGGATCGTATCGCTCACTGGGTTGGCCAGGGCGCTACTGTTTCCGATCGCGTTGCTACGCTGATCAAAGCAGCAAACAAAGCAGCTTAATCTGTCACGGTGGTCATGATGAGCAAAAAAGCACCTGTTGAACCGATTGTATTGGGCAAAATGGGTTCTTGCTACGGTATCCGTGGTTGGCTCAGAGTGTTTTCCTCCACCGAAGACGCCGAAAGCATTTTTGACTATCAGCCCTGGTTTATCCAGAAGGCGGGTCAGTGGCAAGAGGTCGAGCTGGAAAGCTGGCGTCACCACAATCAGGACATCGTTATCAAGCTGAAAGGCATTGACGATCGCGATGCCGCGAATGCACTGACCAATTGTGAAATTGTCGTGGATTCGTCGCAGTTGCCTGAACTGGAAGAGGGTTACTACTGGAAAGACCTTATTGGTTGCCAGGTAGTCACTACCGAAGGTTACGGTCTGGGGAAAGTCATCGATATGATGGAAACCGGATCCAATGACGTTCTCGTCATTAAGGCAAACCTGAAAGATGCGTTTGGCATCAAGGAGCGGCTGGTTCCGTTCCTCGATGGGCAGGTTATCAAGAAAGTCGATCTCGCTACTCGTACTATCGAAGTAGATTGGGATCCTGGTTTTTAAATTCTCCTGAAAACGGTAAAAGACGGCGCTATGTGGATTGGCATTATTAGCCTGTTTCCTGAAATGTTCCGCGCGATTACTGATTACGGGGTAACTGGCCGGGCAGTAAAAAATGGCCTGCTGAGCATCGAAAGCTGGAGTCCACGTGACTTCACGCATGACCGGCACCGTACCGTGGACGATCGTCCTTACGGCGGCGGACCGGGGATGCTCATGATGGTACAACCTTTAAAGGATGCCATCGCAGCAGCAAAAGCCGCGGCAGGTGAAGGCGCAAAGGTGATTTATCTGTCACCTCAGGGACGCAAGCTTGATCAAGCGGGCGTCAGCGAACTGGCAACGAATCAGAAAATAATTCTGGTTTGCGGTCGCTACGAAGGGATAGATGAGCGCGTAATTCAGACCGAGATTGACGAAGAATGGTCTATCGGCGATTACGTTCTCAGCGGTGGTGAGTTACCGGCAATGACGCTGATTGACTCGGTTTCCCGGTTTATTCCGGGGGTTCTGGGCCATGAAGCATCAGCAACAGAAGACTCTTTTGCTGACGGATTGCTGGACTGTCCACACTATACCCGTCCTGAAGTGTTAGAAGGCATGGAGGTTCCGCCAGTATTACTGTCGGGAAACCATGCCGAGATTCGTCGCTGGCGCCTGAAGCAGTCGCTGGGCCGTACCTGGCTTAGAAGACCTGAACTTCTGGAAAACCTGGCTCTGACTGAAGAGCAAGCAAAGTTGTTGGCCGAGTTCAAAAAAGAACACGCGCACCAGCAACAGAAACATGATGGGATGGCCTGAGGCCCCCGAATATCAGTTTACCCAGGATAAGAGATTAAATTATGAGCAACATTATTAAGCAACTTGAACAAGAGCAGATGAAGCAGGACGTACCTTCCTTCCGTCCGGGTGATACCGTGGAAGTGAAAGTATGGGTTGTTGAAGGTTCCAAAAAACGTCTGCAGGCATTCGAGGGCGTGGTTATCGCTAT